>JQIA01000236.1_pt1 | contig 26027 bp, 24 predicted proteins | sample 811431 | NCBI WGS metagenome assembly JQIA01 (sample SAMN02998118, study PRJNA258478) | marine sediment metagenome | biome: marine; feature: seafloor; material: sediment; isolation source: oil-polluted sediment collected from 3 locations (0.5 km, 0.7 km and 0.9 km)... | place: USA: Gulf of Mexico ...
ACGAAGTTGTCCTATCATTAGTAGTCGTATAAATGAGTTCGTTTAATTCACTCGCTAAGCCCTGTTCAAAAGCAGCATCAATGGGTTCATCTTTGCAAGCTGATAACGCACATATCCCAAAGGATAAAATTATAATCTTTATTCTGTTTGGCATAAATTAATACTCAAAATTGAAATAAATGCACTGAAATACTGATTACTCTTAGCTACCATTAATGGCAACCATAGATATGTAACATATAATTTACTTCAATCTTAGGTAACCCTTGATATTATCTAATACGTGTAGTCAATTTGGTATATTTTGCGCCCTTCAAGGCCCACCGGGTCACGACAGGTGTAAAAGGGGGGGAGATGGCGCAGGCTTTTAACATACTTTTTCTAGACGCGATGCGCTGCGTCGCCCCTGCTAAGAAGGAGGGGTCTGCTTGAGCGGCTATTTTTGTCTTACCTCATATTCCAATTATCCAGATAGCCGAACGTGTGTAAATTAGTTAAATATCATTGACTTACCTTTTATTTTATGAGACTCTATTCCTATCAACGCCACAGATGTATTGAATGCTTAACCTTGCAATTGGCGATGAACATACCCAAATAAACTGGACAAGATATTTTTGCAGGCTGGCATAAGCTGCCTGCACAAGGCGATGAGCTATTTGCTCTGCCAAAACATACCAAAAAAATCTGAACCCCGAAATTGACCACGTTATTCTTGGTCAGAAAGCGTACCCGCATGCCACCACATCTAGCCAAATACAGAAAGCACGTCGAACACTTTGACCTGACGGTTACAGAGCAAGACGCGCTTATCCACACGGTTTATTCTACCATGGAAAGCTTTGCTGATCGAGCGTTTAGGAGTGATCCTGTTCAGCTGTGTATTGATCTGAAAGTTTCAAAAGATGCATCATCAGGTTACGATGTGATAGACTTGGAAAAATCCGAATATCAAAGCCTGACCCAAACCTTCAACACGCCGAAAGGAGACATGTAATACATGCCAATAGAACGATCACAAAAAGCTGTCATTTATTGTCGGGTGTCCGGTGCAAAGCAAATACGGGAAGGCGATGGCTTAGGCTCGCAAGAAACCCGCTGCCGCGAATTTGCGGGCTTCAAAGGCTATGAAGTCGTCAAGGTTTTCAAGGAAGACATAAGCGGAAAACTCGCATCGCGCCCCGCCATGATTGATCTGGTGCAATTCCTGCGTCGCTACCGTAAAACGGGCACTGTCGTCATCATTGATGATATCAGCCGCCTTGCGCGTGGCTTGGAAGCCCATCTACAATTACGCGCGGCTTTGGCCAAGGCTGGTGGTCGATTGGAGTCTCCTTCCATCGAATTTGGCGACGACTCTGACAGCTTGCTCGTTGAAAACATGCTTGCCAGTGTTGCCCAACACCAACGCGAAAAGAACGGTGAGCAGACCACGAACCGAATGCGGGCGCGGATGCAGAATGGATACTGGGTATTTCGTGCGCCAATCGGATATGAATATACAAAAAAATCAGGAAGCGGCAGTATTCTAGTGCGTGATGAGCCTGTCGCGTCTATTATTGCCGACGTGATGGAACGCTATGCGTCTGGTCGGTTGCAATCAAAAACTGAGGCGAAGCGTTTTCTTGAAAACCAACCCGCATTTCCTAAAAGCCAAGCTGGAATAATCCATTTGTCGCGCATCGATGAATTGTTCAACCGTTCTATCTACGCAGGGTACATTACCTATGAAAAATGGGGGCTACATCTAATCCCTGCAAAACACGAAGTTTTGATCACCTATGAAACCTATCAGTCAATTCACAAACGGGTAAGTAAAACAGCCAATGCTCCTGCACGTAAAGACCTCAATAAGGACTTCCCACTGCGCGGCTTTATCACCTGTGGTCACTGTGACAAGCCTATGACCGCTTGCTGGTCAAAAGGGCGTAGTGCGAAGTATCCATATTACCTGTTCGACACCAAAGGCTGTGTTGAGTACCGCAAGTCCATTCGCAAGGAAAAGATCGAAGGCGAGTTTGCGGTTCTTTTGGCTGATCTCAAACCCAGCGCGAACCTGTTTGCCATGGCGTTTGAGATGTTCCGCGATATCTGGCAGGCAAAGTTGCAATCGGCTGAAGATGAAAAACAATCCATGCAACGGCAACTCACGCAGATAGATCGAAAATCAACCCAACTTCTGGATAAGCTGATCGACACGAACAATGCCACTGTGATCACCGCCTATGAAAATAAACTGCGTGAAATGGAGGATCAAAAGACATTCCTCATTGAAAAAATCAGCAAATGCGGCCAACCTTCGGCCCCCTTCGATCAAGTTTATCGAACCGCTTTTGATTTTCTCGCAAACCCCAGTAAACTATGGACTTCCGGGCGGTATGAGGACAAGCGTGCAGTGCTAAAACTGGTGTTTGCTCAAAGACTGCCCTACATACGAAATCAGGGCTATCGAACCGCTAAAACCTCCTTACCCTTCAAGGCTTTAGGAGACTTTCAACTGGGAAAGTATGAAATGGTGCCCAGAAGAGGACTCGAACCTCCACGTCCATACAGACACTAGCACCTGAAGCTAGCGCGTCTACCAATTCCGCCATCTGGGCACGTTTATTGATCTGGGTGGGATTTACAGGCGGATACTAGGGCTGTCAACGACTAGAGGATGGTTTGCAAAACAAACTTGTCCCGCCCCGCAGGAACAGGTATTCCATTATTAGCAACATATATCAACCACAGGGGTTCACATGTCACACGCACCTAAACTTGTCACAATATTCGGTGGTTCCGGTTTTCTCGGCCGCTACATTTCACAACGCATGGCTAAACAGGGTTGGCGTGTGCGGGTTGCCGTTCGCCGCCCCAATGAAGCGATCTTTGTAAAACCCTATGGTACAGTTGGGCAGGTTGAGCCTATCTTAGCCAATATTCGTGATGACGCATCTGTTCAAGCCGCATGTACGGGGGCTGATGCGGTTGTCAATTGTGTAGGTACATTTGACAAATCTGGCCGTAATAACTTTGAAGCAGTTCATATAGAGGGTGCACAGCGCGTTGCACAAATGGCAAAAGCGGCCGGTGTTAAACAACTGATTCACATTTCTGCCATTGGTGCACGTCAGGATGCTACAAGTAGATATGCACGCACCAAGGCAGCTGGTGAGGTTGTTGTGAAAAATGCGTTTGCAGGGGCCATTATTTTGCGCCCATCAGTTGTTTTTGGAACCGAAGATATTTTCTTTAACCGGCTGGCAAGCATGGCAGCAATCAGTCCAATTATGCCACTTGTTGGCAGCCATTCCAAATTTCAACCAGTTTACGTGGACGACGTAGCAAAAGCCGCCGTTATGGGCGTATTGGGTCAATCCTCGGCTGGTGTTTACGAACTGGGCGGGCCTGACACCGAAAGCTTTACTAAACTGGTTGATCGCATGTTGACCTGCATTCACCGCAAGCGCTTAAAGGTTAACGTTCCCTTCTTTGTTGCATCACTTGACGCGAAAATCCTAGATATGGCTTTCGGACTGACCATGGGGCTTTTCAAAAATAACATCCTGACTGCAGATCAAGTAGAACAACTGCGCAATGATAGTGTGGTTGCACCACGTGCCAAAGATTTTTCTAAACTGGGAATTCAGCCTGTGGCGATGGATGCGGTATTGGACAGTTACTTATATGCGTACCGCCCCTACGGACAATATGCTGAATTGACCGCGTCGGGGAAAAACCTGCCAACCTAAGTATAAGCAATCCATAAAAGGCCCACGCCCAGGAGAATACGGTAAATCACATATGGCGTGAAACTAATCCTTTTCAAAAACCGCATCATCAAAGACAGGGCTATATAAGCCGCAATAAAAGCAAATGCTGCGGCAATGGCCCCATCTTTTGCAACTTGAATATCAGCAGTTGAAATCATCCCTGCCCCAAGTAATACCCCGGAAGCAAGAATCGTGGGTATCGACATGAGCATCGAGATCCGCGTGGCATCTTGGCGGGTATAACCCATTTGGCGCGCTCCTGTTATGGTAATACCAGAACGTGATGTGCCGGGAATTAAAGCAATCATTTGCCATAAGCCCAGTTTGACAGCATCCTGAAAACTCCAGTCAGAAGCATTCTTTTCTTGCGGGGATCTTTGATCCACGAAATAAAGCACCCCTCCAAAGATCAGCATGGCCCAAGCTATTACTTTGATCGAACGCAATACATCACTATACCCCGTTAATTTCAACACAAGCCCAACAACAACAACGGGAATTGTTGCAAAGATTAACAAAAAGGCAAGGCGGGCTGCGTCAGTCGTAAACCGTCCCCAGATAATATCACCACAGCCCAAAATAGCTTTTCGAACATCGACCCAAAAATACAAAACCACCGCACCCAATGTGCCAATGTGAACAGCAACATCAAGAGCCAACCCTTGATCTGGAAAGCCTGTCAGGTGAGGTAATAAAATCAGATGACCTGATGATGATACAGGCAAAAATTCAGTAATTCCCTGAATGACAGCCAGAATGAAAAGATGAAGTAAAGACATGATTCGACCTGCTTAGCGCACTTGGTAAACTGTAGAATGACAGAGAACAAAAGGGAATCAACTTTATAGGTAAGCTTTACTGATATTTTTTATGCATAAATTTTGTTTTTAGAAATACAAACTTCAGTAATACTTAATATAGGTAAGTATTACTGACTTTTATTTAAAATGCATTAGCTATATGCAGTGGTTTCTGATGATTTTGTCTGCCAACCGAAAGGCCCGCTATGGCTGAAAATAAAATGTTGAAATTTGTGCATGTTTCCCGTGATATGCCCGAAAAGCGCACTCCGAATTTACGTACAGACGATTACGATGAAATTTATCAAGCATTTGCGGCAACAAAAGCTGCCGAACAAGCCTCTCGCTGTTCGCAATGTGGTGTGCCCTATTGCCAAACCCATTGCCCGTTGCACAATAACATCCCCGACTGGTTGCGCTTAACAGCAGAGGGACGCCTTCAAGAAGCTTATGAGTTAAGTCAAGCCACGAACACCTTCCCCGAAATATGTGGCCGCATCTGCCCGCAAGACCGCTTGTGTGAAGGCAATTGTGTGATTGAACAGGCAGGCCACGGCACAGTTACCATCGGGGCCGTGGAAAAGTATATTACTGATACAGCTTGGCAAAATGGTTGGATAAAACCCGCAACACCAATTGCAGAACGCACGGAAACTGTTGGCATCATCGGGGCCGGCCCTGCGGGTTTGGCCGCAGCTGACATTTTGCGCCGTCAAGGCTTTCAGGTAACGGTTTATGATCGCAATGACCGCGCTGGCGGTTTGCTGACTTATGGTATTCCGGGCTTCAAACTGGAAAAAGATGTAGTGATGCGTCGCAACAAACTACTGGAAGACGGTGGCGTTAAATTTGAACTGGATACTGAGATCGGCGTTGACATCAGCTTTGCCGATTTACGCGCCAAACATGATGCAATCCTAATCGGCACAGGGGTTTACAAGTCGCGCGATCTGGCCGGGCCGGGTGCAGGTAACAACGGGATCGTGAAGGCGATTGATTATCTGACCGCGTCGAACCGGTTGAACTTCGGCGATACTGTACCTGAAATTGAAAGCGGTGCACTATCAGCGAAAGGCAAAAATATTGTGGTCATCGGCGGGGGTGACACGGCCATGGATTGCGTGCGCACCGCCATGCGCCAAGGTGCAAAATCAGTGAAATGCCTCTACCGCCGCGACCGTAAAAACATGCCGGGCTCGGTGCGTGAAACCGCCAATGCCGAAGAAGAAGGCGTAGAGTTTATTTGGCTTGCAGCCCCCAAAGGCTTCACGGGTGAAGGGGATGTAACAGGCGTTATCGTTTCTAAAATACGCTTAGGCGCACCTGATGCGACAGGGCGCCAAAGCCCCGAAGAAATTGCAGGGGCGGACTATACGGAAGATGCTGATCTGGTGATTAAAGCCCTAGGGTTCAGCCCTGAAGACCTGCCTGCTTTATGGGATACGCCTGAACTGGAAGTGACCCGTTGGGGCACGGTAAAGACTGATTTCACAACAAAGGAAACATCCCTTAAGGGTGTCTATGCCGCAGGTGATATTGTACGTGGCGCCAGTCTTGTTGTGTGGGCAATACGTGATGGGCGCGATGCCGCTGAGAGTATTATAAAACACCTAGATGCAAAATCAGCACTGGCTGCACAATGATCTTAACCTTTATAAAATCTGCCTTATCTGGTGTGTATGATTTGCGTGTGCAAACCGTATGCAAACCGTATGACAAATTATACACTAGCTTATCTGCACTGATTGTTAATGGGTCAGCTTTTATGACCAAAACATATGCAAAGATAAATCAAACATTAATGCAAGCGACCAAAGCGGGAGCCCTATCATGACTAAATTCAATGAAAAAATCAGTGCGAACTGGAAAACTGAGCAAGAAGCCAAGCGCGCCTATATGGCAGCAAACGGCATGTATTCAGAAGAAGATGAACATTCATCTTGCGGTGTTGGCATGGTGGTTTCAATTGACGGAGAAGCTTCACGTAATGTGGTTGAAAATGGTATTAAAGCCTTGCGCGCAGTGTGGCATCGCGGTGCTGTGGATGCGGATGGGAAAACTGGTGATGGGGCTGGCATTCATCTGCAAATTCCTGTGCCATTCTTTTATGATCAGATTGAACGCACCGGCCATAAACCACGCACAGATGAATTGGTTGCCGTGGGACAGATTTTTTTGCCACGCACGGATTTCGGGGCACAGGAAACTTGCCGTACAATTGTTGAAACTGAAGTTTTGCGCGCCGGGTATTATATTTACGGTTGGCGGCACGTACCTGTGGAAGTGTCTTGTTTAGGGCAAAAAGCCAACGCAACCCGCCCTGAAATTGAACAAATCCTGATCTCTAATTCAAAGGGTGTGGATGAAGATGAGTTTGAGCGCGAACTCTATGTCATTCGCCGTCGCATCGAAAAGGCCGTAAATATTGCGCATGTGAATGATTTTTATGTTTGTTCATTATCGTGTCGTTCAATCATTTACAAAGGTATGATGTTGGCCGAACAAGTGGCGGTATTTTACCCTGACTTGCAGGATCAACGATTCACTTCTGCTTTTGCAATTTACCATCAACGTTATTCCACCAACACATTCCCGCAATGGTGGCTGGCACAACCCTTTCGGATGCTCGCCCATAATGGTGAGATAAATACGTTAAAGGGCAATGTGAATTGGATGAAAAGCCATGAAATTCGCATGGCGTCAAAAAATTTCGGCGATAATGCCGAAGATATTAAACCGATTATCGCCGCGGGATCTTCTGATTCAGCCGCCTTAGACTCTGTATTTGAAGTTATGGTGCGCGCGGGACGTAATGCACCTATGGCCAAAACCATGCTGGTACCTGAAAGCAGTAACACGACGGAAATGAAATCCGAATGGAAAGATATGTACGCTTATTGCAACGCGGTGATGGAACCATGGGATGGCCCTGCCGCCTTGGTGATGACCGATGGGCGTTGGGTTTGCGCGGGTCTTGACCGCAGCGGGCTACGCCCAATGCGTTATGTGGTGACAGGGGACGGATTGCTGATTGCCGGTTCTGAAGTGGGTATGGTACCAACTGACGAGATGACCGTGCAAGAAAAAGGCGCATTGGGCCCAGGGCAAATGATTGCGGTTGATATGGCCAAGGGGCGGTTGCTGCATGACGAAAAATTAAAGGATGAGCTGGCAGCAAGTCGTGCATTTGGCAAATGGGTTGAGAGTATTGTCAAACTCGACAAAGAACACAGTAAGCTACGTGAAACTGTGACTTATTCGGGAGCAGAGCTGCGTAAGCGGCAGATAGCTGCGGGTTATTCAATTGAAGAACTGGAGATGATTTTGCACCCGATGGCTGAGGATGCAAAGGAAGTTCTGGCCTCGATGGGTGATGATACCCCTTCTGCGGTTTTATCAGATCAATATCGGCCATTATCGCATTTCTTTCGTCAAAACTTCAGTCAGGTTACCAATCCACCGATTGACAGCTTGCGCGAACATCAGGTGATGAGCTTGCGCACGCGTTTTGGCAATCTGCGCAATGTACTGGATGAAAGTAACGAACAAACCGAAATTCTGTCATTGGAAAGCCCATTTTTATCAAACGCACAGTTTGATCATATCGTCGGGCATTTCGGTGACACGGTTACAACAATTGATTGTACCTTTGATGGCGCAGATGACGGGGCCTTACGAATTGCAGTTGAACGTATCCGCAGTGATGCCGAAGATGCCGTGCGTTCAGGTGCCGGGCATCTGGTTTTGTCAGATGCTGGCCAAAATGAAGATAAGGTTTCCGTGCCGATGATTTTGGCAACCTCTGCGGTGCATTCATGGTTGACCAAAATTGGATTGCGGACATTTTGTTCGATCAACATACGTTCGGCTGAATGTATTGACCCGCATTATTTTGCAGTGTTGATCGGCACAGGCGCAACCACTGTGAACGCTTATCTGGCACAAGACAGTCTGGCAGACCGCATTGAGCGCGGGCTGTTGGAACAGACTTTGGACGTCGCGATTGCACGTTACAAAGAGGCTATCAATCAGGGCCTGCTAAAGATCATGGCAAAGATGGGCATTTCAGTAATAGGATCTTATCGCGGTGGTTTGAACTTTGAAGCGGTTGGGTTAAGTCGCGCGATGGTCGCGGAATTTTTCCCCGGTATGCTAAGTCGTATTTCTGGCATTGGCCTGATTGGCATTCAACGCAGTGTGAATAAAGTTCACGCAAAAGGGTGGAAAGCAGAGCAAGACATTTTACCTATAGGTGGGTTTTACAAAGCCCGGCGCACGGGTGAAACCCACGCCTGGCAAGCACAAAACATGCATATAATGCAATCTGCCTGTGATCGTGCATCCTATGAATTATGGAAGCAATATAGTGCGCGGATGCAAAGCAACCCACCGATTGCACTGCGCGATTTGATGGATTTCAAGCCTGTTGCAAAACCAATTCCTGTGGAAGAGGTCGAATCGATCACTGCCATTCGCAAACGCTTTGTAACGCCAGGCATGTCGCTGGGGGCTTTAAGCCCTGAAGCACATAAAACACTGAACGTTGCAATGAACCGTATCGGGGCAAAGTCTGATAGTGGTGAAGGTGGTGAAGACCCTGCACATTTCACGCCAGAACCTAATGGGGACAATCCATCAGCCAAGATCAAACAGGTAGCATCAGGGCGCTTTGGCGTGACCGCAGAATACCTAAACCAGTGTGAAGAGCTGGAAATTAAGGTGGCTCAAGGGGCCAAGCCAGGTGAAGGCGGACAATTGCCCGGGATGAAAGTCACTGAGTTGATTGCGCGCTTACGTCATTCGACACAAGGTGTCACATTGATAAGCCCGCCACCGCATCATGATATTTATTCCATCGAAGATCTGGCACAATTGATTTATGACTTAAAACAAATAAATCCGCAGGCAAAAGTAACAGTGAAACTGGTGGCTTCATCCGGTGTGGGCACAATCGCGGCAGGTGTGGCCAAAGCGATGGCAGATGTGATCTTGATTTCGGGACACAATGGTGGCACGGGGGCTTCACCTGCAACTTCAATTAAATACGCAGGATTGCCGTGGGAAATGGGCCTATCAGAAGCTCATCAAGTGTTGGCAATGAACAATTTGCGCGACCGTGTGACTTTGCGCACCGATGGAGGTTTACGCACCGGGCGCGACATTGTCATGGCAGCAATGTTGGGGGCCGAAGAATACGGTATCGGCACCGCCGCCTTAATCGCAATGGGTTGCATTATGGTGCGGCAATGCCAATCAAACACCTGTCCTGTTGGGGTCTGCGTACAAGACGAAGATCTGCGCAAAAAATTCACCGGAACCGCTGATAAAGTCGTGAACCTGATCACGTTTTATGCGCAAGAAGTACGCGAAATTCTAGCCTCTTTAGGGGTGCGTTCCTTGGGTGAAATTATCGGACGTGCCGATATGCTGGCACAGGTCAGCCGCGGATCAGCCCATCTGGATGATCTTGATCTTAATCCCTTATTGATTAGCGTCGATGATGCGGACAAGATTATTTACAACCGCGATAAAGATCGCCAACCTGTACCCGACACACTGGACGCAGATATCCTAAAAGACGCACAACCGTTCTTTAAGGAAGGTGAAAAAATGCAGCTTTCTTATGCTGTGCAAAACACCCATCGCACCATTGGCACACGGGTTTCCAGCCATATTGTCAAGCGGTTTGGAATGCGCAATGAGCTGCAACCCGACCACCTGACAATCAAATTGACCGGTTCAGCCGGACAATCATTAGGAGCTTTTGCACCTAACGGATTGAAATTAGAGATGTCAGGCGATGCGAACGATTACGTTGGTAAGGGCTTATCTGGTGGTATGATTGTTGTGCGCCCACCCAAAGGCAGCCCGTTGATTGCGGCAAAAAACACCATCATCGGAAATACAGTTCTTTATGGCGCCACTGACGGTAAACTATTTGCCAATGGTCGTGCAGGTGAACGGTTTTGTGTCCGCAATTCGGGGGCTCAAGTTGTGGTAGAAGGCTGCGGTTCTAATGGCTGTGAATACATGACAGGCGGCGTTACAGTTATCATTGGTTCTGTTGGCGCCAATTTTGGTGCGGGCATGACGGGCGGTATGGCTTATATTTACGATCCCAAAGATATGTTTAATCAATATGCAAATACAGAATCTCTTGTACTGACCCCTGTAAGCACACCGCATTGGCAAACACAGTTGAAAAATTTGCTGGAACAACATTTGACTGAAACAGATAGCCCCAAAGTAAAAGAGATTTTGCATCGCTGGGATGAAGAGCTGGTGCATTTTGTGCAGGTTTGCCCAAAAGAAATGCTGGGCCGCCTTACACATCCCTTGTCGTTAGAAAGCAATCAGAAGTCAGCCTAAGCTATTGAACCATGTCTTTTTCGCTTTATGCTGCTTGAAATGACGAAAAAGACGAAAGATCAGGATGATATTGCGAAAAAACCGGCACAACCATTAATATGGTTGGCTGGGCGGTGTCGTCGTGGCCTACGGCTATTGCGTAATATCTTGATTGTCAGCCTTACGTTGGCCACAGTCTTTGTGCTGTTATTTCGAGCGGTTAACCCCCCTACAAGTATATATATTGCTTCGGAATGGTGGCGTTTGAACGAGATAAAACGTGACTGGACACCTATTAAGAATTTCCCGCCGTATGTAGCACGGTCAGTTGTCGCTGCGGAAGATGCGAATTTTTGCCTGCATGCAGGATTTGACTTCGAACAAATCAAAGCTGCATTAAGTGGCAAAGGTAAGCTAAGGGGAGCATCTACCCTTTCGCAGCAAACCTCGAAGAACGTATTTTTATGGCAGGGACGATCATGGTTACGTAAAGGGCTAGAAGCTGGTTTTACAGTTCTGGTTGAACTGATCTGGCCAAAGATACGTATCGTTGAAGTCTATCTTAATGTTGCAGAGTTTGACGAAGGGGTGTTTGGAGTAGCGGCCGCAGGGCAGCATTATTTTGGTGTGAAGCCCGATAAGATAACCCGATTGCAAGCTGCACGGTTGGCGGCTATTTTGCCAAACCCAAAAAATCGCTCTGCCAGCCGCCCATCTTCGCAAGTACGCAAGCGCACCAGCCAAATATTATCAGGCGAAGCAACGATAGAAGCAGATGGTCGCGCAAAATGCTTTCAGTAGAGGTTGATATATTCTACACTTCGGGGCAAAAGCATAAAAACATCAACGAAAATCGTAACCAATATGTACCGTCTATACCATTACCCCCTGTCCCCATTTTCACGCAAAGTGCGCCTAGTCTTGGCGGAAAAACGCATTGAGGTGGAATTGGTTGAAGAACGCTATTGGGAAAGCCGTCCCGATTTTTTACGATTAAATCCTGGCGGAAAAGTTCCCATTTTGAAAACCGACAATTTGACACTGGCAGAGTCTGGGGCAATTTGTGAATATTTGGATGAAACACATCCAGAGCCCGCATTGATACCAACCGACGTAGAAAAAAGGGCCGAAGTGCGCCGTCTGGTGGGCTGGTTTGACGATAAATTTTACCGTGAAGTAACAGTGAACCTGTTAGGGGAGCGATTGCTGAAAAAGGTCATGGGCGGGGGTTATCCTGAAAGTAAGAACGTGAAAGCCGGCACTAAGAACATTCGCTATCACATGAAATATATGACCTACCTTTTAGATCGTCGCCGCTGGTTGGCCGGAGATCGTTTAAGCATGGCTGACTTTTCGGCCGCCGCACAAATATCCTGTCTAGATTATATCTCTGACGTTGATTGGAACAGTTATGATCTGGTCAAGGATTGGTACGCAAAAATCAAATCACGCCCTGCGTTCCGGTCTTTGTTGGCTGATCAATTGCCCGGGTTTCCACAACCGGCGCATTATGCTGATTTGGACTTTTGACAGATCTTCTGGAACGGTTGCGCACTCAGGCGCATAGTGAAGGCTTTGCCAAAATGGGTGTTTGCGCGCCCGATGCTATACCCCAAGCGGCAGAGCGTTTAAATACATTCGTTGGAAAAGATCGCCACGGGCAAATGGCCTGGATGGCTGAACGCATGCACTGGCGCGGCAACCCGGCCGAATTGTGGCCTGACGCAAAATCTGTGGTAATGTTAGCAGAACCTTACACACCAACACATGATCCTTTGGCGGTTTTGGACATGGCTGACCGCGGGGCAATATCAGTTTATGCGCAGAACCGTGATTACCATGATGCGGTGAAAAAACGTTTAAAGCGTGTCGGGCGGTGGTTGATTGAACAAGCCGACGACACAGAAATCAAAGTCTTTGTTGATACCGCCCCGGTGATGGAAAAACCTCTTGGCGGGGCTGCAGGGCTTGGCTGGCAAGGCAAGCACACAAACCTTGTTTCTGGGGACTTGGGTAATTGGTTTTTTCTGGGTGCAATTTTTACTACAATTGATTTTACCAAGGATGTAGCGGGGCGTGATCAATGTGGCTCTTGTACCGCATGTTTGGATATTTGCCCGACAAATGCGTTTCCGGCCCCGTATCAGCTGGATGCACGACGGTGTATTTCTTATCTGACGATTGAGCACAAAGGCCCTGTGGACATAGAATTACGCGCACTTTTGGGCAATCGTATTTATGGTTGTGATGATTGCCTTGCGATTTGTCCGTGGAATAAATTTGCAGTTACAGCGCATGATATAACTTATCATGCACGTGCCGAATTAGTGGCACCAAAATTAGCAGAATTAGCCACTTTGAATGATGCAGAGTTCCGTGTGTTTTTCAGTAAATCACCAGTGAAACGCATTGGCCGCAATCAATTTGTGCGCAATGTACTTTATGCAATCGGGAATTCTGATGATGCCACCCTTAAATCCGTTGCTGCAGGGTTGAAAAATGATGATGATCCAACAGTGGCAGAGGCCGCAAACTGGGCAGAAGCGCGATTATGACAGATGATGTATTACTAAGTTTCGGGCATGGGTATTCAGCACAGGCTTTATCACCTGTTCTAACAAAGCAAGGCTGGACCGTGTTTGGAACAACACGTGCGCGCGATAATCTTACAAAGATTGCGACATCAGGGGCCAAACCTGTTTTATGGCCCGGCACTGCGATTGAAGACTATTTGGATCAAGCTACACATTTACTGATTTCAGCTGCCCCAGATGCAACAGGTGACCCTGTTCTAAAAGTTATGTCCGATCAATTAAGTGCGCGTCGCGGTCAATTTAAATGGGTTGGATATTTATCCACAACCGGGGTTTACGGTGACCATCAAGGCGACTGGGTGGATGAAAAAACGGCGTTAACCCCGACAACAAAACGCGGGCAATGGCGAGTGCAAGCTGAACAGCAATGGCAGGATATAGGCTTGCCCCTGCATATTTTCCGGCTTGCGGGTATTTATGGACCGGGTCGCGGACCGTTTACCAAGTTACGCCACGGCAGCGCGCGGCGTATTGTGAAGGAAAACCAATTGTTCAGCCGTACTCATGTAGATGACATTGCCCAGGTTCTGGCGGCCTCTATTGCAAAACCGAATGCGGGGGAAATTTATAATGTCTGTGATGATCTGGCAGCACCACCTGAAGACGTAATCGCTTATGCCGCAAAGCTTATGGAGGTGCCTGTACCTGAGGCTGAGGATTTCACTTCTGCCGATATGACCCCAATGGCCAGAAGCTTTTATTCTGAATCAAAAAAGGTTTCAAATACAAAGATTAAATCAGATCTGGGGGTAAAATTGACATATCCTAACTATATTTCCGGGCTTAATGCGCTGAATATAGAAGAGAGTTGACAAAATAAAGGGACGCTGCGTGTTGCACCATCCCTTCAAATTCTTTGCATTTGGCTTATGCCAAAGCGTATTGTGACAAATTAATTGTCAGCTGCAATAACAGCACCAATTGCTAGTAGAACTAGAATTGGAATAATGATGCCACCTGAAGAAGAACCTGCAGATGAACCGGCTTCTGGCTCTGCTACTGGTGCTTCTACTACTGGCTCTGCTAAAGAACCTGCGAATGCTGTTGTTGCTGCTAATGTAAATGCAGCTGCTAGTGCGATAGATTTCATTATGAAAATCCTCCAAATTAAAAAGCCCGCCGCATTTTGTGGGAAAGGTAGATGGCCCCACGACGAACACCCAAGACTGTACCTCGTAGGGCTTTTTAAACAGCTTCATATGTGCAATGCAACAATAACATGCCTTAATCCTGCCAAACTGAGCCAAAAAGTCGTTAAATTAGCAACACTTGAGTGCCGACTTTACTCAAATCGAACAATAGAGAGATATGTTCGTTGAACAAACCGATGCAACCATTCGAAGAACGGCGGCCAATTTTACGTGTATCATGAGTGCCGTGGATACGGTAATACTGCCAAGATAAATATAAAGCATGCGTGCCTAGAGGGTTTTCAGGGCCCGGTGGAATATATTTTGGCCAATCTGGATTTCTTTTCAACATGTTAGCAGTCGGTCGCCAATCTGGGCCGACACGCTTACGAATGATGGTTGTGCGCCCTAAACGGGTCAAATCATCCGATTCGGGTACACTTGTAGGATAAAGCCGGTAAATGCTTTCATCTTCTGACCAATAATGCAGAGCGCGACTGCGCGTATCCACTAAGATAACGCCATTTTTAAGATTGGAAAAATATGGTTTCCAGCTTTTAGATTTAAAATTGGATGCATTGCGCTTCACTGTGCCAGCAATTGGGTCAGCCAAATTTTCTGCGTCAATATCCTGCAACAACGCGTCATCAGTTTGTGACCACGCTTTCGATCCTACAATCATAGGTGCTGTAAGAGCGGACGCCGTAAATACGCGACGGGTAAACTTGGTATCCATTTAAGTTATCCTAATTTTTGTCATTTCCACTTATAAATAGTGCCTTTGCACCACAGTTGCAATTCAAACAATTGTTAACAAGCACAGAGGGGTTTCCAAGCAAGCCTTTCCACCCTAAATAAGGCAAAGTTATTGGGATGAAGGACATATATTATGATCAGAGCGATATTCGTTGCTTTTATAGCGGTTTTTGTACTTTCTGCGTGTACTCCGCCTGAAAAACTCACTGATGACGGAGGGTTTCACCCTACAATTTTCAGAATTCCCAAAGGAGCTACCAGTAAAATTCAGTTCCGCCAATTGGATACTGTAAACGAAATTCGCACAGCAAGCGGTTTACCGCCGCTTCAATTGTCAGCACAATTGAATGCCGCAGCAAAAACGCATTCGATAGATATGGCCAAACAACAACGGCCTTGGCATTTTGGCTCAGACGGATCATCCCCGTTAGATCGGGTTGTCCGCACTGGTTACCCAGGCAAGATGCTGGGTGAAAATATTTCTGAGACATATGAAAATGATACTGAAACATTGCAGGTCTGGATGAGTGATCCCGATGCAAGGGCATCTGTTATGGACCCCAATGCGCGATTCTTTGGCTTGTCATGGTTTCAGGAAAAAAATGGCAAAATCTGGTGGACACAGCTGACTGGCAGTTAGTGTCTAGGGCAGTACATCTATCTGTGTACCGTTCTTGACCATCGCATAGATTACTTCCATCTGTTTATTGGTGACAGAAATACAGCCAGCCGTCCAATCAGGTTTACTGCGATCTCCGAACAAGACAGGGCCGCCGTGAATAAAGATCTCACCCCCCGGACTTTTTCCCAGCGCTTTGGCGTGTGCTATATCTTGCGCATTCGGATAGGACATGCCCAAACTTAAATGGAATGCACTATTGGGGTTGCGGCGATTGATAAAGTAACTGCCTTCTGGGGTGCGCCCGTCACCTTCAAACTCTTTATGCCCGCGCGGCGCAAAGCCAAGATCGACATCATATTTCTTTAACACTCTTTTATCACTCATCAACCACATGGAGCGTGAGGATTTTTCCACAACAACCCGTGTCACTTGCGGGCCTCTATAAGATTTGAATTTAGACGGGGAAGCACATGCCGATAACAACAAAGCACTGGCAGTCAAAGGTATGAATTCACGTCTGTTCATCATTACAATCCCGTCTCTTGCGCAATCCTTTTAGCGGACTTGCGTTGGCGTTCAGTTGCGCTTTTCAACTGTCCACATGCCGCCATTATATCTTCACCACGCGGTGTTCGTATAGGGCTTGCGTAGCCTGCTTCGTTCACAATGTCGGCAAATGCTTCAATCCGCTCCCAATCAGATCGCTCATAAGCCGAACCTGGCCATGGGTTGAACGGGATCAGATTGATCTTTGCTGGAATACCTGAAATTAATTTCACCAACCGACGTGCATCCGCATCACTGTCATTCACATCTTTAAGCATGACATATTCAAAGGTGATGCGTTCTGAATTAGACAGGCGCGGATAATCCCGGCAGGCTTGCAGTAATTCAGCAATATTGTGTTTGCGGTTGATTGGCACCAGTTTATCACGCACTTCATCCGTGGTGGCATGAAAACTGATCGCCAGCATACAGCCAATTTCATCGCCTGCCCGGATGATTTCAGGCACCACACCACTGGTAGATAAGGTAATGCGGCGGCGTGATAGAGATATGCCTTCATTATCCATCGCAATCACCATAGCATCGCGTACATTATCTGTATTATAAAGCGGCTCACCCATCCCCATCAGAACAATATTAGAAACCAGACGTTTATCACCTGCAGGTTTGTCCCATTCTTTCAAATCGTCACGCGCGACTAAAATTTGGCTGACAATTTCACCCGCTGTCAGATTACGCACCAGTTTTTGCGTGCCGGTATGGCAAAATGGGCATGTCAATGTGCAGCCGATTTGTGATGAGATACAAAGGGTTCCACGATTGGTTTCAGGAATATAGACGGCTTCAACTTCATGCCCGCCAGCAATGCGTAAAAGGTATTTCCGGGTACCATCATTAGAGATTTGACGGGTAACAATTTCAGGGCGCGTGATTTGGAAATGTTCTGACAGATTGGCCCTGAAATCTTTTGACAAATTGGTCATCTCATCAAAAGAAGTAACCCCCTTTTGATACATCCAGCCCCATACCTGATTGACACGCATTTTCAATTGTTTTTCAGGCGTACCAATATCCGCAAATGCCGTCATTAACGCATCACGGCTAAGCCCGATCAAATTGGGTTTAATCTCAGGTTCAGTCTTGCGCGGGATGGTTACCACATCAGGTGTTATTGGTGCGCTCATTGCGACAGCTTTCTACTAATATAGCCCCAAAATAGGATTTGGAAGCTATTATAGCATAAACATGGAAAGCAAAAGCTGTTACTTGCAGCGTTTTTCTGCTTCAGCCAAAGCTGCGGTAAAACCTATTAGTGAAAACGTGTCTTTGGTTTTTGTGCCGCGCGCACTTTGTGCATCAACGATTGCTTCTGCACCACGTTGTAATGAGGCTTTGATCTGACCGTCAACAACAGATGATTCTGGCCATGCATATTCCCCATCCGGGTATAGATTATATGTGGATGATCCTACTGTCAGGCGCACAGGTGTATCTGGCTTAAAAGGGTAACCGCCTGTAAAAGAAACCTCACCTTGCACACCGCTTTTAGGCAGATATGTTACAAAGAAACGGATGTCACTGCGACTGACCACAACGGGACTGCCCCCACGTGTATTCACGGTTTTTGTAGGTTTGGAAACGATCCAACACCTAAGCGGTTCATTTTCTACGAAGACTGACCAGTCCGATTTCGAGTCGACGACATTCGTCGAGGTTTGCGCGGATAGGGTTGTGCTACTAAAAGACACCGCTGCGATTATACCGCATGTCAATGCAATTGCTCTGTTCATACTGCCTTACAGCCTCCAAGCTGTTTTTTTGCCTCATCCCACCAAAATAGGACGGAATTGTGTTGATGTTGTGGCAACATACTAGAATAACGCAAAGGAATATAGCCAGCAGGCAGTGTATAATCTTAAAAATCGGCGGATTTTTGTAAATAAAAGTGGAAATATGATGCGTACATCAGAAATTATGGCAGAAGTCTGGCGCGGCCAGTTCTTGGAATGCGCCCATTACGGGCATATTGCGATCTGCAACACGAAAGGTGACTTATTGGCTTCATGGGGGGATCCTGAAGCGGTGATCTTGCCGCGTTCATCATCCAAAATGTTGCAAGCCTTACCATTAGTGGAAAGCGGGGCAGCCGCACGGTTTGGGCTGACATCACAACATCTGGCTTTATCATGCGCATCACACAATGGGGCGCTCATCCATACTGGGCCCGTCAGTAAGTGGTTAGATAAGCTGGAATTAAGCGAAACCGATTTACGCTGTGGCGGGCATATGCCTAAAGATGAAGCAGCTATGAAGGGGTTGCTTTGTGGCGATCACTGTTTTGACCAGACCCATAACAATTGTTCTGGTAAGCATTCAGGTTTTCTAACCCTAAACAAACATCTGGGCGGTGGGGCTGAATATCTTGAGTTAGATCATCCCGTGCAGATTGCCGTGAAGGCCGCACAAGAAGATATGGCAGGTGAAGAGACGAAAGGATACGCCATTGACGGCTGTTCTGCACCTAACTTTGCCATGACTCTGACAGGGTTTGCCCGCGCGCTCGCACGCATGGCCGACCCCAGCGGATTAGGGCCTGCACGTGAACAGGCGGCACGATCATTGGTTGATGCAATGGCCAAACATCCCGAGCTGATTGCGGGTGAAACCCGAGCTTGCACTGAACTGATGCGTGCAATGGATGGTAAAGCAGTGATCAAGACCGGTGCTGAAGGCGTGTTCGCGGCTATTTTACCTGAGCGGGGTTTAGGCGTTGCACTAAAAATTGAAGATGGGGCCACACGCGCATCTGAATGTGCCATAGCGGCCATATTGGTGCGTTTGGGCGTAGCCGATGCAAACCATCCAGTGGTGCAGAACCATCTGTTTTACGATCAACGTAACTGTAATGACTTTTCCGTGGGCACTATTCGGCCAAGCCAATTGATTTACCAAGATGGGGTTGGGCTTTAAGAGCAAAATTTCACGGGGTGTGTGATTTTCACGCACCCTATAAAGTGTCAAATATCCATTTATGATTTTGGCTTAAAGATTTTCGCGGTTTCCACCACACCATCCCTGGCCCCCAGCATGGTGATCTCGCGTCGTGGATATGGAATGCCGATATTGTTCTCTTGTAGCGTATCCCACAAGGCCAGATAAACATTGCCGCGGATATTGGTCAGGCCTTTGTTAGGGTCGCGAATCCAGAAACGTAGAATGAAATCAACTGAGCTATCACCGAAATTGACCACATGGGCCACAGGTGGTGGGTTTGAAACCACACGATCAACGGTCAAAGGAGCGGCAGCGGCAAGTTTTTTTACCTCATGCGGGTTGCTGTCATAATCAACCCCAAAATGAATATCGAGACGGACAAAATCCGATGAATGCGACCAGTTGATCACTTGTGATGTAATAAAATCTTCATTTGGAATCAGATGTTCGCGGCCATCCCGTGTAGTGACAGATGCATAACGTGCGCCCAGTTTGGTAATCCACCCGAAAGTTTCATTCAAAGAAATCACATCGCCAGGCTTAATGGATTTATCCAACAAGATGATGATGCCCGAGATCAGATTTGATACGATTTTTTGCAGACCAAAACCGATACCAAGACCGATTGCACCCGATAGAACAGCAAGCGACCCAAGGTCAAAGCCGATCGTTTTCAGGCTAAGCAGGAAAGCTGCAGTATAAAGGCTTATCTGCAAGGCTTTGATCAGTAAAACTTTAATTGAAGGTGACATATCTTCAATTCGGTCGATCTTACGCGCACCTGATTTAGAGATCAGGTTGGCCATAATGAAAAGGGCTGCCAGTGAGAATATAGCAACCAAAACCATCAGGGCAGATAACCTGGTTTCACCAATTCCCACAGCCATGCTGTCTAATAAGTTCTTGGCAGGTTCCAGAAAGTCAGTAATTTGTAATGTGGCCATAATCCAGCCAACCCATGTGGTCAGCGCCCGAAAAGAGCCATTTTTAATGAACGATGTGACCACTGAAATCAGCAACCATGAAAGAGCCAGTTCAACTGACAAGCCTATGAAAAATGACCGGCTGGGCCATGTGATAACCTGCATGATTGAAACGACTGAAAAAGCAATCGGAACATACATGACCAGTGTCAATCTGCGGTGAACATCCAGAAATATGTTTGAGAGATATTTGTATATACCTTCTTTACCTTCGCACCACTTGCCGCATTTCGGGACCATTATGCGTACGGCCAAGAAGCAGAAAACCACCATGCTTAAAATGATGAACAGCTGATATAATGTCCATGGTTGCATCAGGCGAACGTTAACCTTCAACAGTTCTTCCCATATTTCTTGCATGGACATCAGCACGTTTGTTGTTTCGTCTGGTTTCATTAACATCTGCCCCTTTTATGTTAGGTTATGTGGTCTTTACTGTTTTTTCCAGTGCTTGCTTATAAATCAATTCCCAGATAGAGGGGGATATGGAAATTATTTTTGACATGGATGATAATGCACGCCTGCCCTGGCGGTTCTACGGCCTGCGGTTCTCACTACTGGTCACCCTATAAACATTACCCCTGTCACATAGCCAAATAGCAAAATATTTCGCGGGAGGTCTAAAATGTCCGCACCAAAAACACTCTATGATAAAATCTGGAATACCCATCTGGCCCATGAAGAAGATGACGGCACATGTTTGCTGTATATTGATCGCCACCTTGTGCATGAAGTAACCAGCCCGCAGGCCTTTGAAGGTCTGCGTCTAGCGGGGCGCAAAGTGCATGCACCTGACAAAACCATTGCGGTTCCAGATCACAACGTGCCGACCACGTTGGATCGTGTGAACGGCATTGAAAATAAAGAAAGCCGCATTCAGGTGGAAGCTTTGGATAAGAACGCCAAAGATTTTGGCATTCATTATTACCCTGTATCTGATGTGCGCCAAGGCATTGTACATATTGTTGGCCCTGAACAAGGTTGGACTTTGCCCGGAATGACTGTTGTTTGTGGTGATAGCCACACTGCAACGCATGGTGCTTTTGGTTCTTTAGCACATGGGATCGGGACCTCTGAGGTTGAACATGTTTTGGCGACGCAAACCTTGATCCAAAAGAAATCAAAAAATATGAAAGTCGAAATTACTGGGTCTTTGCTACCGGGTGTAACGGCCAAAGACATCACCATGACCGTGATCGGTAAAACCGGCACTGCAGGTGGCACCGGTTTTGTGATCGAATATTGCGGCCAAGCGATTGAAGAGCTGTCTATGGAAGGTCGTATGACCGTCTGTAACATGGCGATTGAAGGCGGTGCACGTGCGGGGCTGATTGCCCCTGATCAGAAAACCTTCGATTATGTAAAGGGTCGCCCCCATGCTCCAAAGGCGGCAAATTGGGATCAGGCAATGGCTTATTGGGCAACGTTGTTTACAGACCAGGATGCACATTTCGATGAGGTGATCACCATTAAGGGTGAAGACATCGCTCCCAGTGTAACTTGGGGCACTTCGCCCGAAGATGTTTTACCGATTGACGCGGTTGTACCTGCACCTGAAGCTTTTGAAGGTGGTAAAGTTGATGCTGTGAAACGTGCGCTAGATTATATGGGTCTGAAAGCGGGTATGAAACTGACAGATGTTAAAGTTGATACCGTATTTATCGGCTCTTGTACCAATGGACGCATAGAAGATTTGCGTGCTGCGGCTGCGGTGTTGAAGGGACGCAAGATCAAAGACGGGATACGGGCGATGGTTGTGCCGGGCTCTGGTCTGGTACGTGCCCAAGCTGAAGAAGAAGGTCTGGCGGATATTTTCAAAGACGCCGGTTTTGAATGGCGTATGGCAGGCTGTTCAATGTGTTTGGCGATGAACCCTGACCAATTGGCACCGGGCGAGCGTTGTGCTGCAACTTCAAACCGTAACTTTGAAGGTCGCCAAGGCCGTGGCGGGCGCACCCATTTGTTATCCCCTGAAATGGCGGCGGCTGCAGCGATTACAGGGCACTTAACCGATATACGTACTTTTGAAGGAGCCGTATAATGGACAAGTTTGAAAATGTATCAGGTGTTGCAGCCCCTATGCCTTTGATCAATATCGACACTGATATGATCATTCCAAAGCAGTTTTTGAAAACCATCAAACGTTCTGGCTTAGGTGTGAACCTATTTGACGAAATGCGCTATGATGATGATGGCAATGAGGTTGCAGATTTCGTGCTGAACCAACCTGCTTATCGTCAAGCAAAGATTATTGTCGCAGGCGATAATTTTGGCTGTGGCTCTTCACGCGAACACGCACCATGGGCATTAAAAGATTTTGGCATCTCGGTTGTTATTTCAACCTCATTTGCCGATATCTTTTATAGCAACTGCTTTAAAAATGGTATTTTACCGGTAATCTTGCCCAAAGAAGCCATTGACGTGTTGATGGAAGATGCGGGTAAAGGTGAAAATGCGCGCATTGCGATTGATCTGGAAAACCAGACAGTTTCAGCAACGGATGGCACAGAGTTTGCATTTGAAGTTGACGCATTCAAAAAGCACTGCCTGCTGAATGGGTTGGACGATATCGGCCTGACCATGCAAAAAGTTGATGCCATTGATACGTTCGAGCAAAGCTACAGCAAATCCATGCCTTGGGTCTAAGCTCTGGTAAAATATAATATATCAAGGCCGCTGTTTAGCGGCCTTTTTTAATAAAATGCTGATTAAGAAAACACGCAAAGTAACTGAATCTCAACATTTTTATATAAAAAGCTTGACGAATAAGGCTTTATTGACACAATTAGGGCAAGAATAAGGCCAAAAGGCCAACCAATACTCTCAACGCAGAGTGAAAATGAGGACAAGGCAGTGATATATAGGCTTACAGGGGCAACTGTAAGGGCAATAGGCGTAGCAATCTTAGTGATGCTGCCTACTTTCTTACTTTCCGACACGACCCAATCATCATTGGAGTTCACCCGCATATTGGCAACAATTGCTTCTGTGTTTGTCATTTACGAATACGGGTTCCCAACCCCTTCCGTAATCGAGTTTCGTTTTGCAGCCCCTTATAATCGCGTCAGATTTTTATTAATGGTCAGCCTGATATTAACACCACCTTATCTGATCGCTAACATGTTGGACGGAAATTCGATTACTGGTACTATTGCAACTATTGCGAACAATGGTTTCGCAGTACTGGATTTCACTTACAGCCCTGTTGCTATCGTAGCCGATACGCTGGCGGGCAGTGATATAGCTATGCGTGAGGCCATTGGCCAAGCTATCGCTTTGAATGTTATCATTTGCATATCCTTCATTTTAGCATTTTGTGTATCTGTATTTGCAAACCTATGGCGTTTCGGGGGCGATAACTTCAATATGTGGCTGAATATGCCGACCTATAAATCATACGACATTTCAAGCTTGCAAAGACGGTTGGAAAACTCATCATTTTCCAGCCTATTGATCGCTTGCCTGATCCCTTTGTTTGGCCCAACAATTGCCAGCGCCGCTCTGACATCATTTTCACATGAAGGCATATTGTCACCAATCACAATTTCATGGGTAATTGCCCTTTGGATTTACCTGCCCGCTATGTACATGATGCGTGCCATCGCATTAGCAAAAATTGCGATGGGCCGAGATGATAAAACGCAATGGGTACCGGTTTAGTTTTCTGCAACCAGCCGCATAAGCCTATAAGCTTGACCCCATCCGCCATGCGGATTACCCCGTGACGTAAAGCTTTAAAAGGAATTTACGCCATGAACACGCCATCTATGTTAATTTTACCCGGTGACGGGATCGGTCAAGAAGTTATGGCTGAGGTGCAACGCATCATTGCTTGGTATGGTGACAAGCGTGACTTGGCGTTTGATGTATCCGAAGATCTTGTAGGCGGGGCCGCTTATGATAAACACGGCACGCCTTTACATGATGATACAATGGCCAAAGCGCAAGAAGTTGATGCGGTACTGTTAGGCGCTGTTGGTGGGCCTAAATATGACGATCTGGATTTTAGCGTGAAACCTGAGCGCGGGTTGCTGCGCTTACGCAAAGAAATGGATTTATTTTCCAACCTGCGCCCTGCCCAATGTTTTGACGCGTTGGCAGATTTTTCATCGCTGAAAAAAGAGCTGGTGACTGGTCTGGATATTATGATTGTACGCGAGCTGACATCAGGTTCTTACTTTGGTGAACCGCGTGGAATTTTCATTGAAGATGGTAAACGGGTTGGCATCAATACACAGCGCTATACCGAAGATGAAATTGACCGTGTTGCGCGTTCAGCATTTGAACTGGCCCGTCGCCGCAACAATAAAGTTTGCTCGATGGAAAAAGCTAATGTGATGGAAAGCGGTATTTTGTGGCGTGATGTGGTCACAGAAGTACATGCAGCCGATTATGCCGATGTGGAGTTATCCCATATGTATGCGGATGCAGGGGCGATGCAATTGGTACGGGCACCAAAACAGTTTGATGTGATCCTGACAGATAACCTGTTTGGTGATTTATTATCTGATACCGCTGCAATGCTGACCGGCTCACTGGGCATGTTACCATCCGCGTCTTTAGGTGCGCCAATGGAAAATGGCCGCCCGAAAGCAATGTATGAACCGGTTCACGGGTCAGCGCCCGACATCATGGGCCAAGGCAAAGCCAACCCGTGCGCCTGTATCCTAAGTTTTGCAATGGCGTTACGCTACAGCTTTGATCAAGGGGATGAAGCCACACGTTTGGAAACTGCTGTCGAAACGGTTCTGGCTAAAGGTATCCGCACAGGTGATTTGATGATGTCAGATGGTGGCAAGCCTGCGTCTACATCTCAAATGGGTGATGCGGTTTTAGCGGAACTAGAAGCAAGCCTGTAAAAAAATTAACAGTGAATTTGAAAGGCTGCTCATAAAGGGCAGCCTTTTTGTTTTGGGTCAGAATTAAACCTATTAATTGACTATTATATGTTTACTCTTCTTATGCGCGAAATTAAGAATGATTAATAAAGTGTAAACATCGTTTATCATGAAACCAAAGGAAAATTATGAAACCTATTATCGCGATTATTATTACAGTTCTTGCAACATCTACTGCTTTTGCCCATTCAGGTGGAACAGATGCAAACGGCTGTCATGCAGGCTCAAAGCCTTATCACTGCCATTAAGGTAATTCAGTAAAAAAGCCGTCCTTATTACTGGGCGGCTTCTTTGTTTTTTGTATAAAGGTTTGCGACCAGTGCTGTTTGTTTTTCTTTACAGATCTCAACACTCGCAGTCTTCACATGTCCAAAGCCACGAATGTCTTTGGCTAAGTTGGTAAGGGCCAAAGCAACTTCAGCGTCGGTGTCATCCCCCATATCTAAGATCATCATCTTATATTCAGCAATTAACGCGCGTTCTTTTTGGCGTTCCTGTGTATAACCAAAAGGATCAAACGGGGTGCCACGCAGGGGTTTCAGCTTCGACAAAACCTTGAAAAACGGAAAAATCCATGCGCCGAATTCAATCTTTTTTACTTTGCCTGTAATTGGATCAGGGCGCGACAGTAATGGCGGGG
>JQIA01000237.1_pt1 | contig 25971 bp, 22 predicted proteins | sample 811431 | NCBI WGS metagenome assembly JQIA01 (sample SAMN02998118, study PRJNA258478) | marine sediment metagenome | biome: marine; feature: seafloor; material: sediment; isolation source: oil-polluted sediment collected from 3 locations (0.5 km, 0.7 km and 0.9 km)... | place: USA: Gulf of Mexico ...
TAGGAGCTTCATCAATTCCGCCACCAATAAGTGTTACATCATTCATTTTAAGTTGATGTTTTACATCACTTTTTGTAAACTTTTCTTTACACTTTTTACGAGAATGTTTTCTACCCGCTCCATGAGAAGCCGACTGCAAACTTTCTGGATTTCCTAAACCACGAACGATAAAACCTGGCACTGTCATAGAACCCGGAATGATACCTAGTTCGCCATTTTTAGCTGGTGTTGCACCTTTTCTATGCACAATACATTCTTTACCATTTACAGTTTCTTTCCACGCAAAATTGTGATGATTTTCAATTTTTACGATTGGTTTAGAACCTAATTCTTTGGCAATTCTATCGTGAATATTATCATGACTAGCTTTGGCATAATCACCTGCTAAATTCATTGCCAACCAATATTCTTGACCATCGTGCGTATTTAAATCTAACCACGCTAAATGCTGTACATTTTTGGGTAACGGACATTGTTTTGTTGCCAAATAGGTATAATGTTTTGCAATATTTGCACCCAAACCTCTAGAACCACTGTGTGATAAAACGCCAATATATTCGCCAATTTTCAATCCAAATTCATTGTTTTCTTCTGTGATTGAAACCGTACCAAATTCTACAAAATGATTTCCGCCACCAGAAGTTCCTAATTGTTTAAACGCTTTATCTTTTAAACGTTTTATGATTGGAATATCTGTAAACTCATCTCTATAAAATATTTCGTGATCTTGTTTTTTATCATGTGTTTCTCGCATTCCGAATTTTGTATGATTCTTTAAAATATTCTCAAATTGATGTACCTTTCCTTTCAAATAAGAAATCGGCATTGGATACACTGTTAAACACATTCTACAACCAATATCTACGCCAACTCCATAAGGAATTACAGCATTGTCTGTTGCTAAAACACCTCCAATCGGCAAACCATAACCATAATGTGCATCTGGCATTAATGCACCTTGAACTGCAATTGGTAGTTTTAAAGCATCATACAATTGAAACTTTGCTTGTTCATCAATTTCGTTTTCTCCATAAATAGAAAACGGAACTCTTGTATTTCTTAATTGATGCATTTTTACTTCCACGGGTTTTACCAAACCTTCTGCAACTTTACCCCAAATTGCATTTCCTTGAAATTTTTCTGGCGATAAAAGCACTTCTTTAGCTTCTTCTAAAATGCGCTCTTTCTTTTCTCTTTTTCTGTATCTATTAATTTGCCCTAAAGCGATATTGATACTGTTATTCTTTGGAAAGCCTAATTTGATTAGATCTTTTCCTTTTAATTTATTTCCCATGATTAAATTTTGAGATGTTTTGTTTTAGGGAAGTCAACTTTTGGTTGATTCCTGCTCTTAAAATTTATTTCGGAAAAATTTTTAGGAAAAAATGACCATAAAAAAAGTCCGAAATTTTACAACTTCGGACTTTTCATATATATAGTTTGATATTTCTATTTGTGAAAGTCGGGAAGTAAACAATAAAAAGAACCTAGTTCTCTTTGTATGTTTTTGTTAATTAGATAATTGAACATATACTTCGTTGTTTATACTGAATAGTTTCAGCGATTATTGTTGCTTTATTGCGATGCAAACCTATAACGACTTTTTGAATTACACAAATAAAAACACAATTTAAAATACTAGTAATCAGTGACTTAGATTAGTAATAGACAATAGAATTCTTATCCGCATTTATGCAGAAACAGCCTTTTTAGATAACTGTTTGAAATTGTGATATGTAATTAAAACTTACACGTTTATTTGGCATTCATTAAATTTTGAAAAAAATCATAAAAAAAACGTCCAAAAATTTAATTTTGGACGTTTTTACTATTTATTTAAAGTTTCTAATCTAGAATACTGACTTCAATAGTCGCAAATCGCGTCCGTTTTTATGTAGTTTATATATATATTCATAGGTTAAAAATTTATTGTTTTTCTATTCTTTTGAGTTGCAAAGATGCAAAAAATATTTAATACTAAACAAATACGCTCTTATTTTACACATTTCACAATCTCACTTAACAAAACATCTACATCTGCATTTTTGGTTAATCCCATTCTAACAACGACCAAATCTTGATCTGGCAACACAAAAACATTTTGACCTTGATAACCATTAAACGAATACATATTTGCAGGTACGTTAGGATATCTTTTACCTGCATTTAACCAAATTTGAGCACCGTACCAACCATCTGAAGTCGGAGTTGGTGACGTAGCGTATTTTACCCATTCTTTTGTAAATAACTGCTCTCCGTTCCAAAAACCGTTATTCAAATACAATAATCCTAATTTAGACCAATCCCTTGGCGTTGCCCAAGCATAAGAAGAACCTACATAATTACCAGCCAAATCAGCTTCAACTATCATGGAGTTCATTCCTATTTTATCAATTAAATTAGAATACCAAAAATCTAAGTATTCTTGATGCGTTTTAAATTGTTTACGCAAAATACCAGATAACAAATTTGTTGTACCCGAAGAATAATTCCAGCTTTCATTTGGCTTACCCACCAAAGGTTTATCAATTTGAATTTTAGTCATATCTCTTTCTAAAAACAACATTTTAGAGACATCAGAAATTGTATTGTAATCCTCTTCCCACTCTAAACCAGAATTCATTTGTAATAAATTATGGATTGTAATGTCTTTTCTGTCATCCGTATTCCATGATTCAAAAGGAGCTTTACCAAAAACATCCATTTTATTTTGATTTTCTAAAACCCCAAACAAGGTACTTACAATACTCTTAGTCATAGACCAACCTAATATTTTTGAATCTTTTGTAAAACCGTCTGCATATCGTTCTGCTATAATTTTATTTTTATACACAATAACTGCAGCCCTAGTTTTATTAACCGAATCAAACAAAACACTTAAAGTTTCGTTCAATTTTAGATAATCTATGTTACCAAAAATGGTGTCTTTTTGTGGTGCATTCCCGTATGGAAAAGGGGTTATATTATCTGGAATTGCTCTTTTGGGCGATAGATATTCTTTCTTTAAATCTTCATCCTCTAAAGATAAAACAGCACCTAATCCATCTCTATAAAATGCCTTTCTGGTTAACAATCCAAAAGCACTAGAACTTGTTGATTTTTCATCAACATTTATTTTATCATCAGCTAAATTTATTGGAGAAAAATTATTATCAGTTTTATCTGTAAAATCCAGAGTTCTATCTGCTACATAAATTGATGACGCCATATTTTTTGCAGAATAACCTGCTAAAATATTCAATTTCGGATAATTAAAAATCACAGTAGCAATAAGTGCTAAAAGTAATATTAATAGAAATATTTTAAAATTTTTCATAGAATGATGTAGTTTGTTGATGTAAAAATAAGAAATTCATATTGACTTTTTTACTTCTTTAAAAATCCAAGGTTTATCTTTGTAGCTTAAAATTATTTTTATGTTTAATGTTGATAAAATACGCGAAGATTTCCCTATTCTAAAGAGAACAGTTCACGGAAAACCTTTGGTTTATTTTGATAATGCTGCTACTTCACAAACGCCTCAAATTGTAATTGATGCCATTGTAGATTATTATAGTAATTACAATTCAAATATCCACCGAGGTGTTCATACTTTAAGTCAAGAAGCAACAGATAAATATGAAGAAGCGCGTATTAAAATTCAAAAACATTTTAATGCAAAAGAAGCTTTTGAAATCATTTTAACAGCCGGAACTACACACAGTATTAATATCATTGCTTCTGGTTTTGCTGCGCTTTTAAATAAAGGTAATGAAATTATTGTTTCTGCTTTAGAGCATCATTCAAATATTGTTCCTTGGCAAATGTTGTGCGAAAAAACGGGTGCAATTTTAAAAGTAATACCGATGACTGAAGAAGGTTCTTTAGACATGGTAACTTATCATCAACTTTTAAATAAGAATACAAAATTAGTTTTTTGTAATCATGTTTCTAATGCTTTAGGTACTGTAAATCCTATAGAAGAAATTATTGAAGCTGCTCATAAAGTGAATGCTGCTGTTTTAATTGATGGAGCACAAGCTACACCTCATATAAAACCAGATGTACAAAGGTTAAATGCTGATTTTTACGTGGCCTCTGCTCATAAATTATGTGGACCAACAGGTGTTGGTTTGTTATACGGAAAACAAGAATGGTTAGAGAAACTACCTCCTTATCAAGGTGGTGGAGAAATGATAGATACGGTTACTTTCAAAAAAACGACCTATGCAGGTTTACCTCATAAGTTTGAAGCAGGAACTCCAAATATTTGTGGAGGAATTGCTTTTGGAACTGCCATTGACTATATGAATGCTCTAGGTTTTGATAATATTGCCTCTTATGAAGATGAACTTTTAAAATACGGAACTCAAGAACTTTTAAAAATAGAAGGTCTTAGAATTTATGGTACCTCACCGAATAAAACAGCCGTAATTTCTTTTAATATTGATGAAATTCATCCTTATGATATGGGAGCGATTTTAGACAAATTAGGAATAGCTGTAAGAACCGGTCATCATTGTGCACAGCCAATTATGGACTTTTATAAAATACCTGGTACAATAAGAGCCTCGTTTTCTTTTTACAATACAAAAGAAGAAATTGATGTTTTGGTAGCAGGTGTTAAAAGAGCACAAATGATGTTATCATAAATTAAATATAGACGAATAAAAAAAGGTTGAGAAATAATTCTCAACCTTTTTTTTATATTTAAAATATTCTTTAATCCTACCTCAATGCTGGAGAATAATTTGTTGGATAATCACCTGCTTTTGCTAAACCATCTGTCGCAGAAGTAAAGTTAGTACCAAATTCAACATCCATAGAAGCTAAAATTTTATTAGCCATTAAAGCATAACCTCTTGCTGTTAAGTGCACACCATCTAAACTAACTAAACCACCAGTAACTAAATTAGTATTCAAAACATAATCATCAAACATAATTCCTGCAGAAGCTTCAGACAATACACCTTTAAAGTCTACTAAGGCAACATTAGGGTTTGCAGCTGCAACAGCTGCAATAGTTGTATTATATGCATCTGTAGCTGTTTTTATAGCTTCTTGCTCTTCTGGTGTTAAAACCCAGTTGTCGGCTAAAGGAACAGAAACTCCATTAATCAATTGAGGATTACCTCCAACCGTTGTTCCTAATACAGTAGAACTAGCTAATAATAATAAATCATCAGAAGTAGCTTGTCTCATATTTGTTAAACCTGGATTAATTGGTGTTAAATTAGATAAATTTTCATCTAAAATTAATACTGCATTTTGGCCTGCAACAAAAGTTACTTTTCTACGATCTACTTCAGCTTGATCATATTTAACCAACAGAGGTAATACCTGAGCTGGTAAAAGATTAGCATTTTTAAGATCTAAAATTTGTTGTAATCCACCATTATAAGCTGCAAAAGCGCCATTTAATTGAGCTGCAGTTCCAGCATCTAAAGGAATAGCATTATAAGGTACAGTAGTAAAATTCGCTAAATCTGTTATGTATGGTACATTTGCAACTACTCCTTTTGCTCCGTTTGCTGTTAAAGCAGCAACCATATTACTAAAAACACTTGCAAACACATTTGGATTTGTTATATCATTTCCATCATAATTTGCTGGATTTAAATTATCTGCGGTATTTTCACTTCTATCTACTCCTGAACCTCCAGAAAGCGCATAACCTAATACATCATTTCCTCCCATTTCAGATAATGTGAAAAACGTTGGACTTTGTGCTAAAACATCACCCATAACAGTTGCTGTTGGACTTGATGCCATTCTACCAAAATATGGGTTTAATTGTCCATATCCAGGAACTCCTAAATGAAAACTTTTTGCACCAGGTGCTCCATAATTATTAAAAGGTCCTGATAATACTGCAGTTAATTCTGTTGTTGGTGTTACAGGTAGTCTTGCTGGGCCAGAACCATTAAAATAAAATCTTGGTGGAAATCTATCTTCTCCTGTAATTGGGTTTAATATAGGTTGACCACCTAAAACTAGTCCTCCAATATTATCTGCCATTAAAGGTTGCTTAAATTCTGTTCCAAATTTTCCTGCCAAAATATTTGGAAAAGAATTCTCTTGAGCAGCAGCAAACATTGCGCCATCAGTATATCCAGCTGTAAAAGATGCTCCAATAGAAACATACTTAGAAAAATCTAACCCGTTTGTATTTAATGCTACCTCAGCCACTTCCTCTGCAGCAATTGCGTCTAATTCATTATTAACATCACAAGAAGCAATGCTTAATGATAAAAGAAACAAGCCTATATATTTATAATTTTTCATAAAATGTCTTAATTAATTATTAGTTATTGATTGTCCAAGAAAGGTAATATTGAGATCCTATTGCACCAACTCCTGGAGCACTTAAGTATTCTTGTCCCATTAAGTTTGCACCACCCAATTTAAGTATAGACTTTAAATGAGGAAGTCTGTAATTTATTTGAGCATCTACAACCGTTCTTGCCTCTATTGTAGCATCTAAGAAAGTAGACTCCCATAAATATTCATCTTGCCATCTTACATTCACATTAAAACCAAAGTTTTCAAATAAATTTCTTTTACCAAATTGTAATTTAACTTTGTGTTCTGGTGTATTAAATCCTGCTTCAAAATCAGGATCAGAAGCTTGATCAAAATCAAACTTAGCATATGTATAGTTCAATCCTAAATTAAAACCATCAAAAATTCTTGTGTTTAAACCAATTGTTGCTCCATAAGAACTAATATCAGCAGCTGAATTTGTGTAAGTTTGAAAAGCCGTAAAATCTCCATTCTGCAATGCTGCTAACGATAAAGTATTATCTCCTACAGTTCCGTAATAAGGCACCACAACGTTTTTATTTGCAATAAAATCCTCGTAACTATTATAATAAACACTTAAATCTACAGTTACATTTTGTTCTCCTGCCTCCACTAAGCCCCTATAACCAACTTCATAAGCGGTAACTCTTTCGGGTTTAACTAGTGCAACATTTGACTTCTGATATGTTCCGTTTACTACTGATTCTGCAGAAAATGCATTATCATAAGCAGATCTACCTGATACAGTAGTTGTTGTAGACCCTAAAACACCTTGTCCAAAACCACTAACTAATAAAGGCTGTGTGCTATATCTATCTAAATTATCAGGCGCAGAACCTACTAAATAAGCTCTACCCGCATTTAAACCAATATATTGATCTTGTGTTGTTGGATTTCTAAATCCTGTTTGAAAAGAAGCTCTAAAGTTTTGATTTTTATTCTCTCCAGCTGCATATGCCAATGAAACTCTTGGAGAAAAGTTTCCGTTAAAGTTTTGTGCTTTATCATAACGTACAGATGTAGTAAACTTTAATCGATCATCTTCTAAAAATTTCTTTTGTAATTGTGTATAAACACCATATTCATTATACTCAATAGGACCATCATAATCTGTAAATATACTTCCACTAGAATTTAATGAATATAATCTGTAAGACCCACCAAATTGAACTTCTGCCCAATCGATATAATCTCTTAAATTAAGATTTGCATCTGCATGATAATATTTTGTATTATCTTGAAATTTAGACCCCGTAATTAAATCTGGATCTGCAGTTACTGTATCAAAAACTTCCTGAAATTCAGTTGTACCAGGTAATAATCTTCCTGTTTCCGCAGTTTGTCTTGCAACAGCATGCGCTTGATCAGAAGTTAAACCTCCTAAAGTTCCACCTAAATAAGCACCTACATATTGACCAAACCAAGTATTATCATCTTTCCATGCTCTATTAATATTGATGGCTGCAAAACGAGTATCATAAGAATTTTTTGCATCTTCATTTGTTACATAACCTCTAACAAAGAAATTTTTTCCTTTTAATTCTAACTTATGTTGCTCCATAAAGAAGTCTTTAATATTGTATCTATTTGTTCCTTGATAGATTGTATTACCAACACCAAATTTAGAATTCCAAATAATTTCTAAACGATCATTACCCCAAGGACGATAGTTTAAAGAAGATCCAAACTTTACACTTTTAGCTTCATAAGTCATTAAATCTCTCTCATCATACCCTGTTCTACTAACACTTTCACTAGGTACTAATGCAGATGCACCACCAGGAATCAATCCTAACCCTTCTAATGTTTGTGCAACACCTTTAATGTTTGTAGAAACCTCATCACCATACACGTTTAATCCATCATAATTTCTATCAGAATCTCTGTCTCCAGAAGTGTATTCTCCGTTTGCAGTATTTCTATAATCTGTAGCATACCATTCTGTACCATCTAAATATGATAAAGTTGCTTTAGCTGCAAATTTATCAGAAAAAGCATGAGCCATTCTAATATTTAAATCATAGTATTCGTTATTTCCTGCAGCTTCTTGACTAGTAATACCTCCTTTTAAAGAAACACTTATTCCTTGATCATCAAAAGGACTTTTACTTGTCATAAACATAATACCGTTAAAAGCATTTGCACCATATAATGCAGATGAAGCACCTGGTAATAACTCAACTGTACTTACATCTAATTCAGACATTCCTAATAAATTACCCAGTGCAAAATTTAGTGCTGGTGATGAATTATCCATCCCATCTACCAATTGCATAAAACGTGTGTTAGAAAATGTTGCAAAACCACGTGTGTTTACAGATTTAAATGTTAAACTGTTTGTATTAACATCTACACCTTTTAAATTTTCTAAACCGTCGTAAAAAGAAGGAGCAGACGTATTCTTAATTGCTCTAGCATCCATTCTTTCTACCGTAACTGGAGATTCCATTATACGTTCTGGAGTTCTAGAAGCAGAAACTACAATTTCATCTAAAGAAGTTGCATTCTCAATTAAACTAACCACTACTTTTTGATTATTTTTAGTAATTTCTACATTTTGAGTATGAAATCCTAGTACAGAAACCACTATAGTAAAAGGTGGTTTATCTGTAACTTTTAACACAAAATTTCCGTCAAAATCGGTATGTGTACCTACAGCTTTTCTGGAAATTTTAATATTTGCTCCAGGGAGCAGATCTCCTGTTTTAGCATCTTTAACTATACCAGAAACAGTGGTTTGAGCCACCATTGCTAAGCTACCAAAAGCTATAAATGCAATAAGTAAAAGTTTTTTCATCATAATTTGAATTATTTGTTAAGAGTGTTGCAAAATACAATTTTTTTTGAATTTACGAATAAATCAGTAAAAAAATTGTGTTTTTAACAATAAACAAAACCTTTACTTGACAAATACTCACATTAAAACCAATCATTTTATTTTAGTTTTCAATCTCAGTTATTGTACATTTGTACCATACAAAATTTCTTTTTTTGAAAATAGTAAAAAACACTTCTAACTTTTCTGTTAAAGATGAAACTTATGTTACCATTGGTACTTTTGATGGTGTTCATTTTGGGCATCAAAAAATAATTGAAAAGTTAGTTTACGAGGCCAAAAAAGCGAATAAAAAATCAGTTGTTTTAACATTTTTTCCTCATCCAAGAATGGTGTTACAGAAAGATGCTTCAATTCAATTAATTAATACGATTGAAGAACGCGCAACTTTATTAGAAAAAACAGGTTTAGATTATTTAATCATTCATCCTTTTAGTAAAGAATTTTCTAGAATGTCTGCACTAGAATTTGTGAGAGACATTTTAGTAAACCACTTAAACATATCAAAATTGATTATTGGCTACGACCATCATTTTGGAAAAAATAGAGAAGGAAATATTACTCAGTTAACAGAATATAGTCATCTTTATGATTTTAAAGTTGAAGAAATTCCTGCTCAAGATATTGATACTGTTTCTGTAAGTTCTACAAAGGTTAGACGCGCTTTAATGGCCGGAGATATAAAAATGGCGACCAATTACTTAGGTTACAATTTTATGTTGAACGGCAATGTTGTAAATGGTAAAAAATTAGGTGGAACGATTGGGTATCCAACGGCAAATATTGATGTTAAAGAAACGTATAAATTAATTCCTAAAACTGGAGTTTACGTAGTAAAATCAATCATTGATGAACAATCTGTTTTTGGAATGATGAACATTGGAAATAGACCAACCGTGAATGGAAATCATCAAACTATAGAAGTTCATTTTTTTGATTTTAATCAAGATTTATATCATCAGAATTTAACTATTGAGTTACTTTATTTTTTAAGAGATGAACAAAAATTTGATTCTCTTGACCTTTTAATTCATCAACTTAAAAAAGATGAAGAAACTGCTAGAGATTACATCAAAAACAATCTATAAAACTACATTGCTTAAGTCTTAATCTTCGTGTATATTTGTGGCTTATAAAACATCCAAAAATGTTACAAGTACACTATATTAGAGAAAACAAGGAAACTGTTTTAGCAGGATTAGCAAAACGTAATTTTGCAAATGCAGAAACGATTATCGAGCAAGTTTTAACTGCCGATGAAAATAGAAGAAAAACTCAAGTTGAGTTAGATAACACTTTGGCGGAATCTAATAAAATATCCAAAGAAATTGGAGGTTTTTTCAAATCTGGAGAAATACAAAAGGCAAATCTTTTAAAAGAAAAAACTGGTCAGTTAAAAGAAAAATCGAAAGAGCTTTCTGAAAGTTTAAATGACTTTTCTGATGAGCTACAAAACTTATTATATCAGATTCCTAATATACCTCATACGTCTGTAAAACAAGGAAAGTCTGAAGAAGATAATGAGAATATTTTTAGTGAAGGAACGATTCCTGATTTAGGAGAAAATGCATTACCTCATTGGGAATTAGCAAAGAAATACGATATCATCGATTTTGAATTAGGAACCAAAATTGCAGGTGCTGGTTTTCCGGTTTATAAAGGAAAAGGAGCAAGATTACAACGTGCTTTAATCAATTATTTTTTAGATAAAAACACCAAAGCAGGTTATACAGAAGTGCAAGTTCCTCATTTAGTGAATGAAACTTCAGCAACTGCAACTGGTCAATTGCCAGATAAAGATGGACAAATGTATCATTCTACAGTAGATGATTTGTATTTGATTCCTACTGCAGAAATTCCGATTACAAATATGTTTCGCGGAAATTTAGTACAAGAATCAGAGTTTCCAATAACAGTTACTGGTTACACACCTTGTTTTAGACGTGAAGCTGGAAGTTATGGAGCACATGTGCGTGGTTTAAACAGATTGCATCAATTTGATAAAGTAGAAATTGTACGAATAGAACATCCTGATAATTCTTACCAAGCTTTAAACGGAATGGTAGAACACATCAAAGATATTTTACGTGAGTTAAAATTACCATATAGAATTTTACGTTTATGTGGTGGAGATACTGGTTTTACAGCCGCTTTAACATTCGATTTTGAATTGTTTTCTACAGCTCAAGATAGATGGTTAGAAATTAGTTCTGCTTCAAATTTTGAAACTTTTCAAGCAAATAGATTAAAGCTTCGTTTTAAAAACCAAGAAGGAAAAAGTGAATTAGCGCATACTTTAAATGGTAGCTCTTTAGCTTTACCAAGAGTTTTAGCTGGAATTTTAGAGAACTATCAAACAGCTGACGGTATCAAAATACCAGATGCTTTAGTTCCTTATTGTGGTTTTGACATTATTGGGTAATAGTTTTTTGTTGTTGGTTTTTGGAGAACCGTATGAGCCAAAAACCAATAACCATCAACTAAAAACTAATTAGAAACTACAGCAACCATTAATCTTTTATATTTATTCATTTCTAAAAGTGCATTAAAATAAGCACTAATTTGTCCGTTTTTCATAAACTCGATAGAGTTGTTTTTTGCAATTTCGTATTGTTGAGAAAATGTAATCATAATTTTTAAGTTTGATTGGTTATATACAGTATAGACAACTTCCATGCCAAAATGTTACAAAGGATCTTTAGAAAATAGATTGGTTTAATAAAATTTTAACATTTAGGTTATTTATCTTTGATACTTATGAAACACTATTTTGTTGTTATTTTTCTTTTGATGAGCTGCTTTTCTGTTGCACAAGATGCAATTCAAAACGATTTTTTCTTGGCTGAAACATACTACAGACAAAGAGAGTACGAAAAAGCAACTCAGATTTATAAGAAGTTATATGATAAGAGTACGTTTAATAATTCTTATTTAAATAGATTAATATCTTGTTACCAACAAACAGATAATTATAAAACTGTAGAAGTTTTACTTCAAAAAAGAATTCTCAAAAATCCATCTCAAACGTATTTATTTGTTTTTTTAGGATACAATTACGACCGTCAACAACAGCAAGAACTAGCTGATAAAAATTACCAAAAAGCAATTATTTCTTTGGATAAAAATGCAGCTTATGGAGGTATTATTGGTCGTCTTTTTAAGGAATATAACCTATTAGATGAAGCAATATTAGCGTACCAAAAAGTGATGCAGAAAAATCAGAATGCAAACTATAATTTTCAGATTGCACAGATTTATGGTGAACAAGGAGAGTTCAAAAAAATGTTTGGGTCCTATATAGATTTGGTTGATAAAAACAAAAGCTATTTAGGTCTAATTCAGAGATATGCAAGTAAATATATTACGGACGACCCAGAGGAAGAAACCAATATTTTATTCCGGAAAACACTTTTAAGAAAATCTGTAAGTAACCCTAAAAACGAATGGAATGTTTTATTAAGTTGGTTATTTGCACAACAAAAAGAATACACAAAAGCACTTACTCAAGAGAAAGCACTATTTAAAAGAAATGCATCAGATGTATCTGCAATAGTTGATTTAGGTCGTGTTGCATTTGATCATAAAGATTATGAGGCCGCAAAATTATGTTTCGATTTCATCAACGAAAATGTATTTTTAAAAGAAGAAAAAATTGATGCTAATTTTTACATCGTTAAAATTGCAGTTGCAACCAAAGATCCAAAAACAGAACAATTGTTTCAATCCTTATTTAATGAATTCGGAATTAACGCATCAACAATTCAATTGCAAGTTGAATACGCAGATTTTTTAACTTTTAGTAAAAATAATCCTGAAAAAGCAAACGAGGTTTTAGAAGAAGCATTGACTTTCTCTCATTCAAAATTTGATAAGGCAAGAATCAAATTAAAATTAGGAGATGTCTTAGTTTTTAGAGGGAAATTCAACAAAGCACTAATCTATTTTTCGCAAATTCAAACTCAGTTAAAAAACCATGAATTAGCGCAACAAGCGCGTTTTAAAGTAGCACAAACTAGTTATTTTAAAGGTGATTTTACTTGGGCAAAAGCACAATTAAAAGTATTAAAAAGTTCTACAACACAACTGATTGCGAATGATGCAGTGCAATTGTTTTTAAAAATTACAGACAATGAACCTGTAGATTCTATTCCTTCAGGATTAAAACAATTGGCAAAAGCAGAATTATTATCTTATCAGAATAAAAATGAGGAAGCGTTATCTGAATTAGAAAACTTATTTACATCCAAAAAAATACTTATAAATGGTTTAGTGCCTGGAGAAGTAATTTATGATGATGTGCTATTTTTTCAGGCAAAATTATTCATCAAACAAAAAAAATATGAGGAAGCTATTTTAAGTTTAGAAAAAATTATAGCTGCTGATAATCAAGGTTTTTTAACGGATGATGTTTATTTTATGATGGCAGAAACCTATATTCATTTGAATAATTCAGAAAAAGCACAAGAGTATTATCAGAAAATAATTTTTGATCATCCTTCTAGTATTTATTTAATTGAAGCAAGAAAAAAATACAGGAATTTAAGAGGAGATAACCTTTAGTTTATGGTATATTGTTATTGGTTTATGGTTCTTTATAAAAACCATAATATTAATATACACCACTAACTAAAAACCAGCATTCAAAAACCAAAAAAATAATGTATATATACAACGTAACTATAAATATAGAAAATTCTCGACATAAAGAATGGTTAACTTGGATGGAAACTCACATTCTTGATGTATTAAATACTGGTAAATTTATTTCTGCAAAACTTACAGAGGTTTTGGTGGAAGAAGAAATGGGTGGTAAAACATATTCTATACAATATACTGCAGACACAAGAGAAGATTTAGATGCTTATTATAAAGAAGACGCTGACAAATTACAATTAGAAAGTCTAAAGAAATTTGGTGATAAAATGTTGGCTTTTAGAACAGAATTAAAATTGGTAAAAAAATTTTATCCTACAAGTGTAAATAATTAGTTTTTAATGATTAATAAACTTTACAAAAACAGAAAACCCCTTTTATTTATAGGGGTTCTATTAACAATATTTGGAATTTTATTAGCCTATTTTAAATTGGGAATAGAGCCAGAAGAAACCATTTCTGGTATTTTATGTGGTGTAGGAGTTTCATTAACAGTTTTTTTATATGGTATTAAAAAACCTGAAGAACTCTAAAGGCTAACACCAATTCCAAAAGAAAAAGTGTTTATTTTAGAAACACCAATTTTAAAATGTTCGTATCCAGATGAAATATGGTAATTCTTAAGATGATATTTTGCGAGTACTTTTGTTTTAATTAAAGTACTCTCATTTATAAATCCTTTTTTTAATGAAAAATCTATACTAATTGGTTTTACAATAAAAGCTTCCGCACCAAAACCTACACCAAAACCACTTTCATTTACATCATTTGTAACATGCATAGTACCAAAACCAACCCAAGCATCAAACATTTCTGACCTTATTCTGTAATACTTTAGTAAAGTTGAATACATAGAAAAAGAATCTCTCCTTCCAGTATTGTTTTCAATTAAATGCAAATAATCTACATCCAAAGCCCAACGTTTTAAAAAACGGAAATTTACTTCAAAATTATTACCTCGTAAATTCTTGTTTTCAATTACAAAAGTATTCGTAAAATCAAACCTTGTAGCAGTAAAATTGATAGAATCTTTATAAACGAAATTACCCTGTTTTAAATTTTGATAAGGATATTTTGTAATTTTAGCAGCATACATTTCACTTTCCCTTTCACCTGGAAACCCAAATAAGACACCAGGAATTACGTGTTCAAAAACTCCTAATATAACATCTACAAATATGGCTTCAACAAAAGAATTTGAATCACGAGACTTTCTTTTGTTTCTTTTAGATTTTTTTGTAGAAGTTGATCTACTTGATGAGCTCTTTACACTTTCTTTTCCTTTTTTCAATTTACCTGATTGTGAAAAGGATGTAAAACTAATCGCAAAAAGTAAAAGGACAATTCTTAATTTTCTAAGCATTTTATTGGTTTAATCCTGCTAAAAACCAAATATTATGCCAACTTTTAGATGTACATTTGTTTTAGAAGGATAAAAACAAATACTGTGTCTGTAAAAGCAAAAAAACATTTAGGTCAACATTTTTTAACGGATGAAAGCATAGCTAAAGATATTGCAGATGCATTGTCTGAAACTAGTTATGATAATGTATTAGAGATTGGTCCAGGAATGGGGGTTTTAACCAAATATCTATTACAGAAAAAACCTAAAGTAACGGTCATGGAATTAGACCGTGAATCTGTTGCATACTTACATGACGTTTTTCCTTTAGAACATATTAAATTGGACACAACAAAAGATCATTTTGAAATTATTGAAGGTGATTTTTTAAAGAAGCAAATTGCAGAGATTTTTAAGAATGAGCAAGTAGCAATTATTGGTAACTTCCCATATAATATTTCTACTCAAATTGTTTTCAAAGCCATTGAAAACAGAGAGTTTGTTCCTGAATTTGCAGGGATGTTTCAAAAAGAAGTTGCAAAAAGAATTGCCGAAAAACCGGGTAGTAAAGTATATGGAATTCTATCAGTTTTAACGCAAGCTTTTTTTGATGTAGAATATTTATTCACCGTTCCGCCAACAGTTTTTAATCCGCCACCAAAGGTAGATTCTGGCGTAATTAGGTTTGTCAGAAAAAAAGATTATTCGTTACCTGTTGATGAAAAATTATTTTTTAGAGTTGTAAAAACTGCTTTTAACCAACGTAGAAAAATGCTACGTTCTAGTTTAAAATCTTTTAATCTTTCTGACGCTTTAAAAGAAGATACTTTTTTTACCAAAAGACCTGAGCAACTATCTGTAGATGAATTTATAGAATTGACAAAAAAACTAGCAGAAAATGGCATTTGATATCACTCCAGAATTTCTAGATAATGTTACTACACTTATCAGTGCTAAAAATGATGCTGCAATAACTGAGTTATTTAAAGAACTGCATTATGCAGATATCGCTGAAGTATTAGATGAAGTAAATTTTGAGGAATCTATATACATCATCAAACTTTTAGATAGCGAAAAAACATCAGAAATTCTAACAGAATTAGAAGACGATATCCGTGAAAAAATTCTTAAAAACTTATCTGCTAAAGAAATTGCAGAAGAAGTTGGAGAAATGGATACGGATGATGCCGCTGATATTATTGGTGAACTTTCTGAAGAACGTCAAAAACGTGTAATTTCTGCAATAGAAGATGATGAACATGCTGCAGATATTAAAGAATTACTTTCGTATCAGGATGACACTGCAGGTTCTTTGATGGCAAAAGAATTGGTGAAAGTTTATGAAACCTGGACCGTAGATATTTGTTTACAAAGAATTAGAGAGCAAGCTCAAGAAGTAAGTAGGGTACACTCTATTTATGTAGTAAATCAAGATGAAAAATTAGTAGGTCGTTTGTCTTTAAAAGATTTAATTGTTGCAAAATCAGACCAACTAATTGCAGATATCTCTAAAGCAAAAGTAGATTCTGTAAATGTACATGAAGACGATGAAGAGGTTGCAAAAATCATGGCTAAATACGATTTAGAAGCCATACCTGTTGTAGATGACAACAAGGTTTTATTGGGTAGAATTACGATTGACGATATTGTTGATGTTTTAAAAGAAGAAGCAGAAAAAGATTATCAATTAGCAGCTGGTTTAACACAAGATGTAGATTCTGATGACAGTATTTTAGAATTAACAAAGGCAAGATTACCATGGCTTTTCTTAGGATTAATAGGAGGTGTAGGTGCTTTTTTAATTATGGAAGGCTTTCAAGGTGTTTTTGCAAAATACGCAGCCTTATTTTTCTTTACCCCTTTAATTGCAGCAATGGCAGGTAATGTTGGTGTGCAATCATCAGCAATTATTGTGCAAGGTCTAGCCAATGATGACGTAAAAGGAAGTATCAATAGTCGTTTGATAAAAGAAATGCTGTTAGCTGCTTTAAATGGCTTTATTTTAGCCTTGTTTCTTTTTGTTTTTGTTTGGATTTATGAAGGAAGTATAAATACTGCTTTGGCAATTTCTGTTTCTTTAGTTGTAGTTATTATTGTTGCCGGATTAATAGGAACTTTTGTACCATTATTTTTAAATAAAAAAGGAATAGACCCAGCAATTGCAACAGGTCCATTTATTACAACTAGTAACGATATTTTTGGAATTTTAATCTACTTCTTAATTGCAAAAATGATTTTAGGGATATAGAAGACCTTTCTGAATTTACAGAAAGGTTATCGTCTTCTATTAACTATAGAAATAAGTCCCCCGACTCATTTCTTTAATTCATTTAATTTCATTGAGTTTAACTCAAAACTCAATGGTACAAAAATATTTGAAATAAAAAGAATAATTTTACTGGAATACCGTAATTCTAACAAATTCTTCTATTACAACAAGCAATCATATTAGAAGAATTTAATATTACAAGCTATTCTTTATCTTTTTAATTTTGTCGTTGCGAAATTTACCTTTTTTATAAACTGAAGCAACCTCATAACTACAATCATATTACTTCGTCATCCTCTGCCTACCGAAGTTAAGCTACTCGTAATAAGCATTTTAAACTTAATAAAAAAGGATACCGTTTCAATCTAGGCTATACTAGTTTGTTAAGTTTAGAGAATAAGTCCCAAATTACAACACCAGTAGTTACAGAAATATTTAAAGAATGTTTGGTTCCTAATTGCGGAATTTCAATACACAAATCTGAAGCATTTACAACTTCTTGTTGTACACCTTTAACCTCATTCCCCATCACAATTGCATATTTCTGATTTTTATTAGGGAAAAAAGTATTCAATTTTGTGCTGTTTTCTGCTTGTTCAATAGCCAAAACTTTTACATTTTCTTCCTTTAATTTTTCAACTAAAATCAGTGTATCTTCTGCATATTCCCAAGCAACAGATTCTGTTGCGCCCAAAGCTGTTTTATGAATATCTTTATTTGGCGGAGTTGCACAAATACCACATAAGTAGATTTTTTCTATCAAAAAAGCATCAGAAGTTCTAAAAACAGAACCAATGTTATTTAAACTTCTAATATTGTCTAAAATTACAATTATTGGTGTTTTTTCAACCGTTTTAAAAGCATCAACAGTAATTCTACCTAATTCGTTATTTTTAAGTTTTCTCATAATTTGTGGATAATTCGCTAATAACTAAAAATGAACAACTAATCACTTTTTTCTATCTTCGCAAAACTAACTGAAAATTTCTAAAAACTTGGCAAAACCGAAACCAAAAAAGGTAACTCCTTTAATGAAACAATACAATGCCATCAAGACAAGATATCCTGATGCAATGTTACTTTTTCGTGTAGGAGATTTTTATGAAACTTTTGGAGAAGATGCTAAAAAGGCTGCCGGAGTTTTAGGAATTACATTAACAAAACGTGGCGCTGGGAGTGAAACAGAAACTGCTTTGGCTGGTTTTCCGCATCATTCTTTAAATACGTATTTACCAAAATTGGTAAAAGCAGGAATGCGTGTTGCCATTTGTGATCAGTTAGAAGATCCTAAAATGACAAAAACCATTGTAAAACGTGGTGTTACAGAATTAGTGACTCCTGGAGTTTCTTTAAATGACGAAGTTTTACAAACCAAAACAAACAACTTTTTAGCGGCTGTTCATTTTGATAAAAAACAACTCGGAATTTCATTTCTGGATGTTTCTACAGGTGAATATTTGGTAGCGCAAGGAAATGCAGAATACATCGATAAGTTATTACAAAACTTTAGTCCGAGTGAAGTTTTAGTGCAAAAACAAAACAAACAACAATTTTTAGAGCTTTTTGAAAACCGATATTATACGTTTTATTTAGACGATTGGGTTTTTCAAAAGGAATATGCAAACGAAATTTTACAGAATCATTTTGAAGTAAAAAGTTTAAAAGGTTTTGGAATTCAGGATTTAAAACACGGAATTATAGCTGCTGGAGCAGTATTGTATTATTTGTCTGAAACACAGCATAATCAACTAAAACACATTCAACATATCAGCAGAATTGCTGAAGATAATTATGTTTGGATGGACAGATTTACAGTTAGAAATTTAGAATTGTATAATCCGAATTCAATAAATGCAGTCACACTTTTAAACGTAATTGATAAAACGATTTCACCAATGGGTGGACGCTTATTAAAACGTTGGTTGGCGCTTCCTTTAAAGAATATTGACGAGATTAAAAATCGTCATGAATTGGTGAAATTCTTTATAGATTCTGATGATTTTTCTCAGACGGTAACCTATCAATTAAAACAAATATCCGATTTAGAAAGATTGATTTCTAAAGTTGCTACAGGTAAAGCTTCACCTAGAGAAATTGTCTTATTAAAAGATTCTTTAAAGGCGATTCTTCCGATAAAAGCATCCGCAGGAAGTAGTAAAAATAATGCTGTAAATAAACTCGGTAATCAACTACACACATGTACAGATTTAATTGAAAAAATTAATGAAACCTTGTTTAATGATGCGCCTGTAAACATCAATAAAGGAAATGCAATTGCTACTGGCGTTCATCAAGAATTAGACGATTTACGCGCAATTTCTAACTCTGGAAAAGAGTATTTAGACAATATGCTTAAGCGTGAAGTTGAACGAACAGGAATTACGAGTTTAAAGATTTCTTTCAACAATGTTTTTGGGTATTATATAGAAGTTAGAAACTCTCATAAAGACAAAGTTCCTGAAGAATGGATCCGTAAACAAACTTTGGTAAATGCAGAGCGTTATATTACTGAAGAATTAAAAGAATACGAAACAAAAATTTTAGGCGCTGAAGAAAAAATAGCCAAATTAGAACAAGAAATATTTTCTAAATTATTGCAATATATCATTCAATTTGTACAAATTGTACAGGAAAATGCGCAAATTATTGCAAAAATCGATTGTTTACTGTCTTTTTCAGTTTTAGCAATTGATAACAATTATGTGCGCCCAATTATGGATGAAAGTACAGATTTAGAGATTAAAAACGGACGTCATCCTGTTATTGAAAAACAATTACCAATAGATCAAACCTATATTGCAAATGATGTTGTTTTAAATAGAAATCAGCAACAAATAATTATGATTACTGGACCAAATATGTCTGGTAAATCTGCTATTTTAAGACAAACAGCATTGATTGTTTTATTAGCGCAAATGGGAAGTTATGTTCCTGCTCAAAATGCTAAAATTGGTATTGTAGATAAGATTTTTACACGTGTAGGTGCAAGTGATAATATTTCTATGGGAGAATCTACTTTTATGGTAGAAATGAATGAAACTGCATCGATCTTAAATAACCTTTCTGAGCGTAGTTTAGTTCTTTTAGATGAAATTGGTCGTGGAACTTCTACGTATGACGGAATTTCGATTGCTTGGGCCATTTCTGAGTTCTTACACGAGCATCCTTCTAGAGCAAAAACATTGTTTGCTACGCATTATCATGAATTGAATGAAATGACGGCCACTTTTGAGCGAATTAAAAACTTTAATGTGTCTGTAAAAGAATTAAAAGACACTATTATTTTCTTACGTAAATTGGTTTCTGGTGGTTCTAATCATAGTTTTGGTATTCATGTTGCTAAACTTGCAGGAATGCCAAATATGGTGATTCATAGAGCGAATAAAATTTTAGCTAAACTAGAAAAAAGTAATAAAAATACGGAAGTAAAAGACGTTTTAAAACAAGAACAGCATGAAGAAATGCAGTTGAGTTTCTTTCAGTTAGATGATCCTTTATTAGAAAATATTAAAGAAGAAATTCTTGCTACAAATATTGATACTTTAACACCCATTGAAGCGCTTATGAAATTGAATGAGATTAAGCGAATGTTGATCAAGAAATAATGGTAAACAATTTAGAACAAGGTTTTTTCGGAATTGGAATTCAGAATGGAAAAACTCCTGAAAATTTAGGTGTATTATGGCGTTCTGCTCAAAATATGGGCGCTAGTTTTATTTTCACCATTGGTAATCGCTATGCAAAACAAGCTTGCGATACTCATAAAGCTACTGGTGCAATGCCTTATTTTCATTACGAAACTTTTAATGATTTCTTTAATAACCTTCCTAAAGGAGCGATGTTAGTTGGAGTAGAATTAGACAAAAAAGCGGTACAATTAGAAACATTTAAGCATCCTAGACGTTGCGTTTACTTATTAGGCGCAGAAGATCATGGAATGTCTAAAATTGCTATTGAAAAATCGCATCATTTAGTGAAATTTAAATCAGAATTGAGTTTAAATGTATCTGTTGCAGGAAGTATTATTATGTACGATAGACAAGCTAAATTTAATTTTTAAATCATTGAAAATTCGATTACTTATAACTTAAAATATAAATAGCAGTTGAGTACAAACTTTTTAGTTTGCGCTTAACTGCTATTTTTTATATACGTGGTTGTGGTTTGTATTTAGTTAAATTAATACCAAAACTCTGCTTTTTTAACTTTGAAAACTTTACTTTCTTTACTTTTTGATTTTTCTAAAACAATAAAAAAATCGATGTTTTTACCGCTCCCAAATTCACCAAATCTTTTAAATAATAATTCTTCGGAAATGATATTAATTTTTGAAGAATTAATTGTTTTCTGTTTTTTCTCTATCTTAAAAAAAATACTTGTTTTCTCTTTGCAAAAAACAAAATACTTTTCTTTGTCATATTCTTCTACATTAAAACAATTAGAAGGTTTACCTGTATAAAGAACATAAACTGTTTCTTCTGCCTTTTTAGAGTTTAGAAAAATAACAACTCCAGATAATAGAATTATGAATATCCCTATTAAATATTTATTTTTTTTAATCACAATTTGTGTCATTATTTCTAGATATTAATTTTACAGCAAGTAAATCATCTTTCTGTACATCTGTTAATTCAAAAACTCCTTGTGATGCTAATATTTTGTAATCTTCAAAATTTGAAAATATTGATGAATCATAATTTTGTAAAACAATAGCCATTCTCTCTATAAAATTATCTTCCATTATATTATGGTGTATAGGTCCTGAATAACCTGTATCCTTTAAATATTTTATATATAGTTCATTGAAACTTGAGTTATAATCATTATAGTGTTTATCTAAAAATGCATGTGAAATTTCATGGATTAAAATTGCAGCAACTTCAATTGATGATAAAGTATTCATTAAATTTTGATTTATTAGAATAGTGAAATTACCATTTCCATCAGGGACTGTTTTACCTCCTCTATTACTTGGTAAATCTGTTGACATTTCGAAAGTTAAATCTCTACCACCAATATTTCCAACCCCAAACTCTATAAATAAATCTGTAATCATATTATGAATATTAGAAACTCCACTTGATAATAATTTATTATAAGCACAATCTGCTTTGTCTGTCAGTTTATTAATAATTTGATCATCCTCAACTACTTCATCATCAAAAGCATCAGGGCAAGCTTTACAATCTATTGGAATTACTAATATTTCATTAGTGTCATCATAAGGATCTCCATTTTCATTATTCATTCCATCACCACCTCCAGAAGTAATACCTCCTTCACCTGAGGAACCTATAGCACCAGAATCAGAACTACCATCTCCCGAAAACCCGCATTCATTTCTATATCTGAAATCTAAATGACCATTGTTAAAACAAGAACCATTTGCTAAATGATCAAATTCATGTGTACACCAAACTTCCATTACAAGTGTACAACCATATTCATTTTTAGCAGAAATATTCTCAATCTTATTATAATCAATTGGAGTAACAATTACATCTCAACTAAAATTAAAAGAATTATGCCTATCTACATATTCAATTTTTTTATTAGGTGTATACTTCAAAATAAAAGCAGTAGAAACCCCAAGAGTATCTACTTTAATAAGTAAGTTTTCAAAGAAAATTGGGTTATTAACTTTTCTTTTAATTAGCATTGTATAAAAAACAATTCCTCTTCGTTCTAGCTCATTTATAGATGCAGAATCTATTCAGAAATCATATATGCTATCTGAATTTGATTTACTTAAATAAGCTTTTTTACTTTTAATAGTTTGTTGGTATGCTTTTTTAAATTTCTGATTGGTTATTAGCTCATTAAATGAACTATTTTTAAATTTAACTTCATTATTTATTTGATTCGTATTTTCAGAATTAAAATTGTCTTCTTTTTCACAGTTCCATAATAATAAGGAAATTCCAAAAAAAAAGGTTCCAAGTTTAATAAAAGTGCTTTTTCTGTTTTTTAATTATTTTTTTATGCAAACATAAAAATTAAAAATCTACCTATCAATACCCATTTATGATGATATTTTCTTCTCCCTATAAATGGGGATGCACTTCCCTAAAAACAGGGATATAACCAATTTAAAAAACTCATTAACAGCTACTTAAAGTTTATTTTTTTTCATTTAATGAATTTGGAACTTCAACTATAAACTCTAGTTTATAAAAAAATGAAAGAATTGTCAATCATAAAATAAAGATTAAAGACATAAGAGTATTGAAGTAACTGTCTCATTTTTTTAGTTAGATAATCCACTTATAGAAAAGTATTTAAAAAAAATAAATTACTGATATTGAAACTTTTATACCAATTAAAACCGAGATTCTAAAAGTTTTATAAATCAAGTAATTTATTCTTAGAATGTGTATAGCTTCTACAAATGGATTTAAATTGAACCAATTCACTAAAGCAATATGGAGCGTTTTTAGCGTCTTCTATTGTTATTTTAAGACCATTATCCAAAACTGATTTTCCACAATGACTAATAAGCGTATTACGTTCAAGGGAAATAGCATCTTTATAAAAAGGCACAAAAATATTTTCGCTGGCTAACAAATTTGTATCACCTGAAGCTCTATCTAAAACATATATGTTAGCGTGAATTGTATTTGCTCCTCTAGATTTTTTTACAAGATTTGTTTCTACATAAAACATGAATTTTGAAGAAGGTCTACACTGATATTCTTGCTTGGTAAGAACATCAATTATGTTAATTTTTGTAAAATTAGATTTAATATCTAAAGGATTGTCTTCATTTTTAGAAAAGGAAAAAAGGTTAATTAGTATAAATAAAATAAAGGTGATTTTTATAAAAAAATTCATTATAGACAATTTTGAAACTATTTATTTTATAAATTAAACAACAAACTTAAAGACGTCAAACCTAAAAAAGATAAATCTTTCATATCACTTTTAAAAATAAATCGCATTCTACTATTAAAAAATAGAATATAAGAATCTGACTAGATGGTTTTTAAAAATAATTACTTTATATATCCACGGTTTTTTTATCAGATAACGTAATATTATAAATGTCAATATAAGCAATTCCAAAATAAAAACTTAACTGAAAAATTTTTATAGTCACCTCTAAATTACTCAAAACACTTTGTATTTGTTCTCGTCTTTCTGAATTACTACGTAAAAAAATGATTATTCATTTCACCAAACGCGAACATTTTTCTAGAGTTTATAATTAATATCTTCTTAAATTTTAATTGTAATTTAAACTACCCTATTTGTCATAAACGTTAGGTTTATTCAATCGAGAAAAGCAGTTTTTTAAAGTTCTGTTTCACAATTTACAAAAAAAAAAAATTGATAAGTTTATATCACATATAATATTTACCTTTGTAGAAGTATGAACACAACTTTTTTATTTATTAGTGGGCCAGAAATTATGGTAATTATGTTAATCGTAGTTATGGTATTCGGTGCAGACAAAATCCCTGAAATTGCTAGAGGGTTAGGTAAAGGTATGCGTCAAGTAAAAGATGCAACAAACGATATTAAAAAAGAAATAAAAGATAGTTCGGAAAAAAGCCCAATTGATACAAATTTTGCAAAAGACATCAATAAAGAAATTAGCGGTGTAAAAGATAATATAGATGATCTTACAGGGCCAATTAAAAGACAGTTTTAATATTTAGTTTAAAATATTTACATCCTCTTATAACAATTACTTCACTCTACTAATTGTTAATCCATCTCTTATTGGCAATAAAACAGTTTCAATTCTATCGTCAGTATTTAACAGTGTATTGTATTCTAAAAGCACTTTAGTATCTACGTCTTTTGGGTTTAATTCTTCTACAACTTTACCGCTCCAAAGTACATTATCAGACAAAATAATTCCACCAGAATTCATTTTATCAATCATTAAATGAAAGTAATTAACGTAGTTAGATTTATCTGCATCAATAAAAATTAGATCAAATTTCTCATCAATCTCTGGAATAATTTCTAAAGCATTCCCGACTTTCTGTATAATTTTATTTCTAAAACCAGACTTCTCAAAATACTTGTTTTGTAAGGTTTCTAGCTCTTCATTTTTATCAATCGTTATAATTTTTCCTTTTGATGATAAACCTTCTGCCAAACACAATGCAGAATAACCAGTATAGGTACCAATTTCTAAAATTGTTTTTGGTTGAATCAATTTAGAGATCATAGATAATACTCTACCTTGAAAAGCCCCACTTAACATTCTAGGGTTTAGCACCTTTTGCCAAGTTTCTCTACTTAATTCTTTTAAAATTGTTGGTTCTTGTTGAGAATGATTTACAACGTAATTGTCTATTTTTTCAGGTAAAAAATGCATGATAATATCTGGTCGAGCGCAGTCGAAACCTTATTAAGTGATAAAAGAACAAACCTCTCGACTGCGCTCGAGGGAACATTTCAAAAATACAAAAAACGGAATCTATATTTCTATAAATTCCGTTTCAATCTAACAAAAATCAAAAATACGGTTTTACGAAAACCGAAAAACGTATTATTATTTAAGATCTTTTAATTGTTTTTTTAATGCTTCTTTATCGGCATCAGACATACAATTAACTTTACTCTTGCAATCTAAAG
>JQIA01000238.1_pt1 | contig 25960 bp, 24 predicted proteins | sample 811431 | NCBI WGS metagenome assembly JQIA01 (sample SAMN02998118, study PRJNA258478) | marine sediment metagenome | biome: marine; feature: seafloor; material: sediment; isolation source: oil-polluted sediment collected from 3 locations (0.5 km, 0.7 km and 0.9 km)... | place: USA: Gulf of Mexico ...
CTGCACTCTCTACGTTCATGGGCCAAATTTTAGGGGATACCTTCATGGACATTCGCAGTATCGCCATCCGTGGCTCCTTACTGCATACAGTCCATCCATGGACATAAAAAAGGGAGCTATTAATAGCTCCCTTAAATTAGAGATTAAAAAACTTATACGTTAAAGCTTTTCGGTAATTTCCAAGCGCCGAGCATAAACACTATAGCGATAACCGCAGCAACAGCTAATGCGGGAATATTATCCATCATACCACCAAATTTTTCGATACCGGTATCTGCAATAGTCGTTTTACCTCCTGCAATTCCCTCAAATAAGCTCGGGAACGTTGAATCGAGCCATCCGTAACTTAAAGTAAAGATGATTGCGCCAACTAAACCGCCGATAACAAAGAATAAAGCATCTTTTCTTCCACCACCGAAGCCAACTAAGCAAGTTCCGGGACAATAACCGGCGATTGCAAATCCAATTCCAAAAATGATACCGCCAAAAATAACGCCCGAATAGGCCATTTTAATGCTGATGTGAGACTCATTGATAAGCCCTGTAGCTAAAAGAATGAATAAAACTAAACTGCTACTACCAATGGCAAATAAAATAACTTTGGCTAAATGAAGATCTTGTAGCCTCAACATATTGATTAAGTTTTGTGGGTTTCCTGCGCCAACTCTGTGAAGTACAAATCCAAATAAGCCACCAATGGCTAGTGCTAAAATAATAGTCATTTTATGCTTCTCCCTTACTAGAATTACGATAAAAGAATATAGCAACGGGAATCGCTGCTGCAAAGGTGCCAAAAGCAAACAGATAGCCACTTAATGAGGTTTGCATCATACCGCTCATCATATGGCCACTTGTGCAACCACCCGCCAAACGTGCTCCAAACAAAACAAGGACTCCGCCAACAAATGTCACTATATATCGTTTATTATGTCCAGATTCTCTAAACACTTTTGGTGCTTCTTTATCATCACTACTAATTTTACTATTTTGCAATTTTGACGAGATTAATCCTCCGCCAATCATTGCGATTACAAATAGAAAACCATAGTTAATGGGATTCTCTATATTTTTAGCGTATTTACCACCGCTTTTATTCAGATATTCGTTATTGCTTGCGTATCCAGTTTTACTATTAGCGTCTTCTGACACAACATCTTCGGAGAATAAACTCCAAACCATGCCGTCAAATATAACGAATTGAGTTGAAACACCTATTGGTTTTACTAGTATTACAGCAATGAGGAAAACAGTACCGAGTACTAATCCACTTTTGAGCCAATTCCATCTAATTTCCATCGTCAGTCTCCGGATATATGTTTTAAGAGTCAAATTAATAAATATTATGACTATATAAAAAAGTTTATTGAATGATTTTTGTTATTTTTGGATGAATAAATTAAGCATTAGGATTACCTTTATTAGCATTAGCTTATATTTCAATTACTAAACTTACATTTTTTTTAGGGGTATGTAAAGTAGATAAACAAATACGCATTTTGCTCTTTAACAAACTATCGAGTGAAATTGAAATATTAATCAAATAATTCAGTAGCTTAGAATAACTAGAGTATTGATATCTATTTACAAATTATCAGGTGATTATTTATAGCTTCATGTTAATATCAACTTTTACGCCTCTATTTGCACACCATATCTTCCTCATAATGCTGAGTAAATGAACTGAAATGATGACTCATATGAAACAAAGCTCGATGAAAGGTAACCCAATAAAAATTGACGCCAGAAAATTATCCTGTCCTCTTCCATTATTAAAATTGAAACAAGCACTTAATAGAGTGGAAAATGGTGATGAAGTTGTTGTTCTAGCAACTGACCCTGCGTCCCAAAGAGATTTTAGATCATTTGTAACTCAAACAAATCATTTACTGACAGTCAAAAAAGTAGGTAATGAATTTCACTTTACTGTGATCAAACAGTCTTGACCGCCAATGTTGAATAAAAATCTAAAACTGAATAATTAAATATGGATAATAAATGACTCAAATATTTGTAAGATGGTTCAAAAGAAATTTTTCTAATCCACAATCGATCATACTTGCAATATTACTATTTGCTGGTTTTCTAGCTTTATATTTAATTGGCGAGATATTGATGCCTCTGCTAGTGGCTACGGTATTAGCTTATTTATTAGAGTGGGCGGTCAGTGCTTTAGTTAAAAGAAAATGGCCTAGGATGGTTAGTGTTATTTTAGTCTTTCTTGGTTTTTGTGCAATTAGTTTAGGAATCATCATCGGAATTATTCCTCTTTTAGCTAAGCAAGGAGAATTACTCTTCACTGACTTACCTAGTATGGCTAATAACATTCAAGCGAAACTATTATCACTTCCTGAAGAATATCCCGATCTCATTACTAAAGAGCAGATTGAAGCAATCATTGCGCAGTTTGCTTCTAGTCTTAGTCATGCTGGCGATATGTTACTTAGTTTTTCATTAGCATCTTTCAAAAACATTATTACCATTATGATTTATATGTTTTTAGTTCCTATGCTTATTTTCTTTTTCTTAAAAGATAAAGCTCCTATTTTGTCTTGGTTAGCTCGATGGTTACCCGAAGAAAGGCAACTTTCTATGCGCGTTTGGGGTGAGGTAGATATTCAGATTGGAAATTATGTTCGAGGTAAAGTCGTTGAAATATTTGTCGTTGGGATCATCACATATGTTTCTTTTGTTTTATTCGATCTTAATTATGCTGTTTTACTGAGTGTATTAGTTGGACTATCGGTTTTAGTGCCCTATATCGGTGCAACGATTGTAACTATTCCTGTGATCCTTGTTGGATTATTTCAATTTGGCACTGGCGATACGTTTTTATATTTAATGATGACCTACTTATTCATTCAAGCATTAGATGGGAATTTATTAGTGCCATTACTATTTTCAGAAACTAATAATTTGCATCCAGTCGCAATAATCACCGCTGTACTTTTCTTTGGTGGAGTTTGGGGGTTTTGGGGGGTGTTTTTCGCCATTCCATTAGCGACTTTATTTGTTGCAGTAACCGACGCAATGAGTGAATCGAAAAATAGTGAAACTCTCGAAATAGATTCAAAATAAAAATTAAAAAAGGACTGTTTATCAGTATGAAAAAACGTTCAATTAAATTACTCGCTATTATCATGTGTTTTTTTCTTTACGCGTGTGGTTCAGGATCAGACGAAAATATTCAAAATGATCTGGATGCAAAAAATGAAGGTAAGAGAGGTGATAGTGATATAGACTTAATTTCAAATACATCTCCCATATCTGATATCCCGCTTGGTCCTTTAGGCGCTAACGTTATCCCGTTAGCTTATCAAATCGAATTGACTTTAATTCCAGAAGAAAAATCGTATCAAGGTAAAATATCAATAGATATAGAAATAAAACAAGAAACTAGGCATTTTTATATACATGGAAAAGATTTATCTATTCAGTCAGTTTCTTTGTATCAGTTAGGCAATAGAATTGATGCTGATTATATACAGGTTCATTCAAGCGGTATTGCTAGGATCGATTTTGGGAATGAATTGATCGGAAGGTACTCGTTAGCGATTGAGTATCAGGCTGATTATAGTCTGTCGTTAGATGCGATATATCAAGTAAAAGAATCAGATAGAAGTTATCTCTTTAGCCAAATGGAAGCGATTTCTGCGCGAATGGCATTTCCCTCTTTTGATGAACCTGGTTTTAAAACGCCATTTGATATTTCAATCATCAGTGAAGCAAAAAATGAAGTTATAACGAACACAAAAGAAATTTCACAACAAGTATTACCAAACGGTTTAGTTAAACATACCTTTGCTACCACAAAAAAATTACCAACCTATTTATTAACGTTTGCGGTGGGGGAGTTCGATATCGTTGAATGGGAAAGTTTACCAGCGACAGAAGTAAGAGCAAAATCTATTCCATTAAGAGGTATTGCAGTTAAAGGAAAAGGGGAAAAATTAAAATATGCGTTAGAAAACACTAAACCGATATTGGAAGCTTTAGAGAGTTATTTCAAAACTCCATATCCTTACGAAAAATTGGATCTAATTGCAGCCCCTGACTTTGCTTTTGGGGCGATGGAGAATGCCGGAGCAATTGTTTATAGAGAAAGTTTATTGTTGTTGGATGAAAACTCACCAACTTGGCAGAAGCGTGCGTACGGAAGCGTACATGCACATGAACTTGGCCATCAATGGTTTGGCAATTTAGTCACGCCAAAATGGTGGGATGATATTTGGTTAAATGAAGCATTTGCAACTTGGGTAAGTTATAAAGCTGTACAAAAATGGAAACCAGAATTTGAGTTTGATAGAGGTCTAACAAATCGTGCACACGGCGCGATGAGAGTAGATGCTCGCTCGTCTGCACGGCAAATTAGAAATGCTATCAATACCAATAACGATATCATGAATGCTTTTGACGGAATTACCTATTCTAAAGGTGGTGGCGTGTTGCAGATGTTTGAAAGTTTCTTGGGTGAAGAAAAATTTCAAAAAGGTGTTCAACTTCATATGCAACGATACGCTCATGGAAACGCAAACATTAATGATTTTCTAGGTTCTCTAGCCGACGGCTCAGGACAGCAAGATTTAATCCCAGCATTCGAATCGTTTTTATACCAATCAGGCGTGCCGAGTCTAAAGATTGATAGAAAGTGTGTCGATGGTAAGGAGACGATTACAGTAGAACAAAGCAGATATATTCCATTAGGTATAGATAAAATAAAAGATCAGAATTGGAAAATCCCGTTTTGTTACCGCACGGAAAATCAGCTTGAAAATGGAACGTCTACATGCAAATTGTTAACTGAAAAACACAATAAAATTTCACTTAATCAATGTTCGGAAATATTCTTACCAAACAGCGACGCTGCAGGCTATTATCGTTGGAATTTGGGTGAAAAAGATTGGCTAGCGTTACTTGATAGTTTTGAGGAATTAAACGGATCTGAGAAAGTTAGCTTTGCCTCCAATGTTATTGCTGGATTCAAAGCTAACGAAATATCTGCGAATATTTTATTGAAAACATTTTCTAAATTAGTCACTAGTAAAAATTGGGATGTGGCTAATATACCGTTAAATAATTTACGTAGTTTTAAAAATATATTTTTAGAAGGGGAAGATAATGAAAATTATAGAAATATTGTTGGCCTTTTGTATAAAAAATCATTTAACAAATTAGGATTTATAGCAAATACTAAAGAAGATAAACTTAATAAAGTAGGTACTGCGTTAAAACGAAAAACAGCGATATCAGCTCTTGCGCTAGATGCTAATGACCTATTCGTTCAAAATGAATTACTTAAAATGCTTGAAAAATACTTGGGTGATCTAAAGATCCCAGCAATTGAACTTGATACTAATGCGATTCCTAGCGACTTAATTCCAATTGCAATGGCTGTTGCGATAAATAGGGAAAATGAAGAATATGTTAACTTACTTATGAAGCATGGATTGAGTTCTACCGATTCTATATTTAGAGGAAACGTTTTAACTGCTCTTACCTCTATAAAGCGAATGAAGTTCGGAGTAGTAATAATGAAAGAACTAATGAGTAACGAACAAGTGAGATCGAACGAATCACAAAGATTACTTAATGGTTTTATGTCTAATCATGTATTACGAGACGAAACTTGGAGTTGGTTACAAAGTAACTTGGAAAATTTCCTGACGAATTATTCTTCATTTTCAATTGCTAGAATTGTTTCTTCTGGACAATATTTTTGTAATGAAATCAATAAAGAAAAGATGAAAAAGTTCTTTACAGATAACCAATCTAAAATATCTGGAGCACCTAGAAAAATATTAGAAACCGCGGAAGTTATTGATCAATGTATAGCATTACGTAAGGCGAAAACTGAGGAGTTTTCCAATGCTATTAGCATTTAGACTAGAAAATAGTTAGTGTTAATGGTGCATGTGAGCTGATGGATTACCCATTAAATTAATTAGTATGTACGCACCAATAATGACAAAAGTCGCGCCTGTTATGCGAATGACTATTAAATTATTAAGTAATTTCTTTACTTTTATACTCATACCGCTTATTAGAAGCGTGCTGGGTAATGTACCTAAACCAAATGAAAACATGAATGTGGCACTGGATAAACTATCCGCGGTTGCAACGGCATAACCTAAACTCGTATAAACCAATCCGCAAGGCAACCAGCCCCAAATGCCACCTAAAAGTAACGCTTTGTAGGGTTTGTCAACCGGTAGAAAATGACGACTATATGGCTTAATTACATTCCACAAATATTTCCCAAGTTTTTCAATGTTGAATGCTCCAACCGGAATTCGAAAAATATTAAGTCCCATTAATATAATTAATAGAGCTGAAAATATCTTCAATAAAGGTACGGATGTTAAATCTTCAACCGATGTGCCAAACAAGTTTCCTGCAATACCTACTAATAATCCCGCTATCGTATAGCTAGATATTCGTCCAACTTGATATAGAAATATAGCAAGCCAATTATTTTTCTTTGGTTCAATATTATTGACTGGAATGTGGTTTTTATCTTGGGTTTTGAATTTTGATTTTGTGGTTATAGACAAGCTTGATATGATACCCCCACACATTGCAACACAATGCCCTGAACCCATTAGTCCAAGTACTACACCACTAACAATAATTTCTAACATTTAATTTTCTCTGAATGGTTTGGATTTGCTCGGTTCTCGTTTTTTGCTAGTAATCATGATTGGAGCTTGTGTTCTTTTTAATCCCTGAATCAATTTCGTTAGTTTAACCACATTTTCAATTTTTTGGTTGTAAGGTATTGAAAAATTTAAATCAAGTGAGCGTTTTGCATCATTTACAAACTTAACTTTAGGCGCTTTTGAAAATTGAAGGCTTGCGTTATATGTGGCGGGTTTTAGGAAGGTTAATCTATAGTCGTTTTTTTTTCCATGAAAAAAAGACACAACAAATATTTTGGAATTAATTGTAGAGTGCACTTTATTAACTTTATCAGTCCAAACAGCTCTATATTGTAAGGCAATTTTATTGAGACCCTGTTTTAAATCGACAGTATGAGGTTGTCTTTGGTTTGCCGAGAGTTTTTTTCCATTGATAGCGATTAAGTTGAATTCTTTCGAGAGTGTCAGTTTTGACTCTCTTGCTTGTAGACTGTTATCCGATACAAGAGTAAAAGACAATAGGATAATAGCTTTGAGAAAAAAATGAATCTTATCTAATAGTGTCATTGAAGTTTGATCAAGAAAATAATAATAGTATTATGATTGACTAGTAATGATCATCATCGTCGAACAAAATTTTAGATGCTTCGGCATCAAGATCATCATATTGACCATCCTTGACAGCCCAAAAAAATATGTAAATAGCCAAAGATAATATAACTAACGTTAGAGGGATTAACCAATAAATACTTGCCATTTCTATTCTCGACTAAAAGTCTAAACACTAAACCTAAATTATTAAACGGCTCGGATTAAAATTTAGACTTCTAGGTGGTTTTAAATAATTCCAAAAATTTTATTGGAAAACTGGCGCGATACCAGAGCCCCAAAATATCACTGTTATTGCTAACATGCCGACTAGGCTAACCATTGATACTGTGAGAATAGAGCTTGAAAACAAAAAGGCCTTTTCTTCGCTGATGTTCATCAGTAAAGGAACACCTTTAAATAATAATCGAATTGCCATACCTATTGCGATTAACGAAATAAGCATATCTAACCAAAGAATGGGGAAAGCGCCTAAAAATCCAGCTAAAAATAATGGCGTAAAGCTATACGCTATTAAATTGACACATTGAGCTAGAGTAGGGTTTGCGCCGTAGGTTATAGCCATCCACCGTATAAATAGTGATAAAACGAATACAGCGACTAAAATAGCAATATAAGCAGAAATAGATAAGTAAAGAGCGCTCGTTGCAGTCAAAGTGTGAACATCTCCTGAACCTACTTGCCATCCAACATAGGTACTACCTATAAAAGCTGATACCGGAGGTATCGCTGCGAAGAATATTAGGAAGGTTAAATAGACATGAGAAATGCTTTGTTTTTTCTCACTTATATTTGGCCATTCTTCGTTAGGCTCATACATTAGTGCAATTGCGTTGGTTAAAGACATAATATCCCCTGATTCTGTTTTAGTTATAGCGATTAGGGTATGATAAATGATTAGCCAGTGTCAATGATTAGAGACTGCTAAATTGTTATTACAGGTATCATAAATAATTCTGATGCAATAGGAATTAGAAGGTTGGTTGTGTGGGCGCTATATAAGAGGTTAGAAATTATGGATTATCAAAACTACGTCAATCATCTTGATAAAGACACAATCAACAAATTGAAAGAGGCTGTTGAAATTGGAAAATGGGGGAATGGGGATAAATTGGGTCAAAAGCAGATAGAAAGCGCGATGCAGGCAATAATGTTGTGGCAAGCGTCAAACCAAATTGATAGTGAGAATGAGCCTTTTAAGGTCAACAGTAAAGGAGAATTTAGTATTGGGAAAGGGCCAAAATTGAAGGATACACCGATTGAACATAAGTCAATAATTGACGGAAATGAACAACGAGAGTTAATTTTTAGCTCCAAAAATAATTAAACGAAAATTGACCTAGATCAATTGGATGCTTCCTGCCGGTTAATCATATTTGATGATATATTGAATCGAGTCACTTAAATGATGATAGATATATGACTTATTTTGAGGACAAAGGGCTATAAGCTCTATATAATCCGAAAAAATGCTTATTCGTTCTATACCAACTTATATCAATGCTAAATTTATTTTACCCAATAGCTCGCTCATTCCTATTTCAATTAGATGCAGAGAAAACCCATGATCTCACATTGAACTGGCTTGAGAAAATACAAAACACACCATTACAGTCACTTATTTGTCAGTCATCAGTCAATGATCCCATCGAATGTTTTGGTCTAACGTTTCCTAATAGAATAGGATTAGCTGCCGGATTGGACAAGGACGCTCGATGTATCGATGCTTTTGCTGCGATGGGATTTGGACATATCGAGGTTGGAACAGTAACGCCAAGAGCTCAACCAGGTAACCCTAAACCTAGGTTATTTCGTTTGCCTAAAGCTCAAGCTTTAATTAATCGTTTTGGTTTTAATAATCTTGGCGTAGATAACCTAATTAAAAATGTAAAAAAAGCAAAGTTCAAAGGTGTTTTGGGTATTAATATAGGCAAAAACTTTGATACACCAGTAGAAAAGGCAACACAAGATTACCTAATTTGTTTAGAAAAAGTTTACCCCTATGCTAGTTATATTACGGTCAATATTTCTTCACCCAACACCGAAAACTTAAGGCAACTCCAATTTGGTGATGCTCTAGATGAATTGCTCACTTCGATAAAATTGAAACAAAAAGAATTGACGGAACAATATTCTATAAGAAAACCAATCCTTATTAAAATTGCGCCTGATTTAAATGATGAAGAAATTGACAGTTTGGTAAAGACGTTTCTGAAACATGAAATTGATGGTTTAATAGCAACTAATACTACTTTTTCTAGAGAGGGAGTTGAAGGTTTGTCTCATTCGGAAGAGAAGGGAGGGTTAAGTGGGGCGCCAATTTTTAATACGAGCACAGAAGTTGTTAAAAAACTTTCAGAAAGAATTAATGGTGCATTCCCTATTGTTGGTGTAGGAGGTATTGATGATGCAACTAAAGCAAAAACAAAAATCAATGCGGGTGCGACATTAGTGCAAATTTATTCTGGATTTATTTACAAAGGCCCGGGGTTAATTCATTCGATCGCAAAATCCTTGAAAGGAATAGAACTTAAAGAAAATGAACTTGAAAGGAACTAATATGCCACAATTTTTTGCCACTTGCGCAACCAGTTTAGAATATCTTTTAGTTGATGAATTAAAAGTATTAGGCGCGGAAAATGTTAAGGAAGGTTTGTCCTTAGTTAATTTTGATGCGGAATGGCCTGTACTTTATGATATTTTAATGTGGAGCAGAGTTGCTAGTCGGGTACTTTATCCGGTTGCGAAATTTGAAGCAAAAGATGAAAAGAGTTTATACGATCAAGTTTCGATCATTGATTGGTCACAACATATCAAAAGCAATGCAAGTTTTGTTATTCATTCACAAAGTTTTCGTTCTGAATTATCTCACACTCAATTTATATCTCAGCGCATTAAAGATGCGATAGTGGATCATTACACGGATATGGATGAACAGCGCCCGGATGTTGAATTTGATAGACCTGATGTTGTATTGCAATGTCGAATAAGACAAAATCAAGTAACACTCTCAATCGATTTGGCAGGAGTAGGTTTACATCATAGAGGGTATCGGGAACATGGTGGTACGGCTCCGATTAAGGAAAATTTAGCATCAGCATTACTAATTAGAGCTGGGTGGTTAAAGCGCTGTGATGAATCTCAAAAGAGCAACGAAGATGAAAAAACAAATTTAAATTTGTATGATCCTATGTGTGGTTCCGGTACGTTTCTGATTGAAGCTGCAATGATGGCTCTTGATATAGCTCCTGGAACTTATCGTGAATATTTGGGGATCTTTGGTTGGAACCAATTTAATAGCGAACTTTGGCAACAGACAGTTGAAAATGCTAATAAACGTTTTGAAAAGAACAGCAACAAAGAGCGTTTAAATATTATGGGAAGTGACATAAATCCCAAGGCGATATCGATAGCTCAATCCAATTTCGAAATGTTAAATCATTATGATTTATCGAACAATATAAAAGTTCATATTGCAGGTATCGATCAAATTAGTCAAATCGATACACCTAATAGTGGTTTAGTTATTGTTAATCCTCCCTACAGTGAAAGGTTAGGTGATTTTGAGCAAGTTAAAAAACTTTATACTGAACTTGGCGAACTGTTAAAAGAACAATTTTCCGGATGGGATGCTTCTGTACTGAGTCCTGACAAAGTATTTGGACATTCATTAGGTATTAGAGCAAAAAAAATCTATAAATTTAATAATGGAAGTATCGCTTGTGAACTTTTAAATTTCAATCTTGAACAGAAAAACTATTTAAAAAAACGAACGACGGAAAACTCGAGCCAGAATTATAAAGAGCGATTATCTGAAGCCGCGCTTCAACTAAATAATCGCATAGAAAAAAATAAAAAAAAGCTTAAAAGTTTCTTAAAGAAGAATGATATAAGTTGTTATCGGGTTTATGATGCTGATTTGCCAGAATATAATGCTGCTATTGATGTGTATCAAGATAGAATTCATATTCAGGAATATCGCGCACCTAAATCGATTGATGAAAAAATGGCGGTCAGAAGAATTAAAGATATGCATCGTGTCGTCGCGGGAATTTTTGAACTACCTTTGGAATCTGTTTATATCAAGCAAAGAAGACAGCAAAAAGGAGACTGGCAATATGAAACCAAGGGTCGGGATGAGTCAGGAAAAGAAATAGAGAAAGACTATTTTCATGTCAGCGAATCTGGGCGAAAATTCAAAGTCAATTTAAAAGACTATTTAGATACTGGTCTATTTTTAGATCATCGAAATATTCGTCAACTAATTGCGAATGAATGCAAAGGAAAGTCGCTACTCAACTTGTTTTGTTACACGGCTTCAATATCTGTTTATGCAGCCAGTGCAGGAGCAAAAAATACGACGAGTGTAGATATGTCAAACACTTACCTTGATTGGGGTAAAGACAACTTTAAATTAAATGGACTGTCATTAAATAATAATGAATTTATTAGAGATGATACTTTAGTTTGGGTCAAAGAGGCGGTGGATTCCGGTTTAACTTATGATGTCATATTTTTAGATCCTCCAACATTTTCAAATTCTAAAAAAATGGAAAATCACTTTGATATTCAAGTTGACCATGACTTGTTAATTGCTCAATGTATACAACTGTTGAATAATAAAGGAACACTCTATTTTTCTAATAATTTCAAACAATTTACGATGGAGTTTAAAGCCGAGAATCATGAGGTTTTAAGTGATAATGAAATTACTATAAAGGAAATAACCAAACAAACGACATCGATGGACTTTTTTAGACGCCCATTGCACCGCTGTTGGAAAATTCAGAAATCTTGAACAAAAAAATGATTGAGTCAGTCGCAAATAGTAAGATGACCATAGAGTTAATGACAACTTCTGGTTGTCATTTATGCGATGAAGCTTCACAAATGTTTGATTATCTATTAAAAACGGAATCAGAATTTTCCAGTCGATTTGAATTACAAATGGTAGAAATTGCTAATGATGATCGATTGATCGCCGAATATGGGGTTCGTATACCTGTTTTAAAATCAAACAAAAATGAATTAGGCTGGATTTTTACTCTTGATGAATTAACTCGTTGGCTTGAAAACCTCTAAACAGTTTGAGTAATAAATAAAAGTTAGTAAATGTAGGTGTGAACCGACATATATTGTAACGAATAAGACTAATCCTTATCTATTTATTTAAACTTAAAGCTTGAATTCTTGTGCAATAATGACCAGTATTCGTATTTGCTAATGTAGTTGCGAAAGTAACTGTAGCAAACTAAGAACTAAAAAAAGCTCTCATTTTAGGTTCCATATTTATAAAGGACGTTAGTTAATGCAACCATTAGAGATCAATAACCTGTCTTTAGCGACCGATTTATCAGCACATTTATCTGGTATTCAAAGAGGCTTAGAAAAAGAGAGTCTTAGAATTCAAGCTGACGGTTACTTATCAAAGCAACCGCATCCGACAGAGTTAGGTGCAACGTTAACAAATCCCTATATAACGACTGATTATTCAGAGGCACTACCAGAATTTATTACCCCCCCATCGACTGATCGAGATGCACCTTTAAAAACGATGTATGAGTTGCATCAATTTGCTTATCAATATTTAGGTGATGAAGTCTTGTGGGGAATGAGTATGCCTTGCATTATGGGCGGGGAAGAAGACATTCCAATTGCTCGATATGGATCATCCAATAGCGGGCAAATGAAAGAGATTTATCGTATTGGCTTAGGTGAACGTTATGGTCGATTTATGCAGACTATTGCAGGCGTTCACTACAACTTCTCCCTTCCTATGAGTTTTTGGCAAGCCTACTACGATAAAGAGCACGAAAAAGAAGGCTCTGATTTAGATTTAAAAGACTTTATTTCAGAAAAATACATGGGAATGATAAGAAACTATTTACGTTACTCGTGGTTAATCCCTTTGTTTTATGGTGCGTCACCAGCGCTATGTGAAAGTTTTATCCAGGGTAAGAATATAGACCTTGATGAGTTAGTTCCAGGCACTCGCTATGGGAAGTATTCAACTTCATTAAGAATGAGTGATCTTGGTTACCAAAATAAAGTTCAGAGTCAACTTAACGTTGGTTACAACAGCTTGCCTTCGTATATCGCCGCACTAGAAAAAGCAATTAGAACCGAAGATCCTTATTATCGTTCTTTAGGTGTGATACATGATGGTGAGTATCAACAATTAAATGCTAACATCCTACAAATAGAAAATGAGTTCTATGGGAGTATACGACCCAAACGTGTTGCAGTGTCGGGAGAACGTCCGACTAAAGCGCTTAAACTGCATGGAATTGAGTATATTGAAGTCAGAGCATTAGATATTAATCCTTTTTCGCCAATAGGCTTAGAGTCCAATCAAATGGCTTTTATTGATACGCTGTTACTTACTTGCTTGTTTGCAAAGTCAGAACCAATTACCGCTAGAGAGAAAGGTGAAAATATAGCTAACTTTGATCGCGTAGTGTTAAATGGTCGTCATCCCGATCTTTGTTTATCAGTTCAAAATAATTGTATTTGCATAAAAGAGCTAACGGCTATCATGCTCGATAAAATGAAGCCTTTTGCAGAAATGCTTGATAAAACTTACTCTATTTCCGAGCATTCAGAAACATTAAAGAATTTACATGAACAAACTCAAGATCTTGACAAAACGTTTTCTGGAAGAATTGTTAAAAGAATCGAAAACAGTGAAGAAGGTTTCTTTCCTTTAGCTTATGAGTTGTCTAAGAAGCATAAAGAAGAGTTTGTTAACAATCCCTTGTCAGATGAAAGATTGCTGCACTACCAACAAGTGGCTAAACAGTCGCATCAAGACAAAAAAGCTATGGAAGAAAATGACAAGATGAGTTTTGGAGCATTTTTAGAAAGTTATTATGATTAAAGAGATTATTACAATTGATCTTTCAAAGTTCTAATCGCCAATAAAAAAGCCTCATTTGAGGCTTTTTTATTGGGAGCTAACTAAGTTTCTGTTCTAGTTGCTAATGTCCAGACTTTTTCTTAGCGTGTCCATCAGCGTCAGCTGGCTGCTCAATATGATGATTAATAATATTATGCTCATACATTTTGTCAGTCATTGGTTGTAGGTAATAGAAAACGAAAAAGAATCCAGTAATCGACATAGTAATGGTATATGGCAATGCCATTTTTACCATCTTCATATAAGAAAGTCTAACCAGTGGCGCAAGTGTTGATGTTAAAAGGAATAAAAAAGCAGCTTGACCATTTGGTGTCGCAATGCTCGGGATATTAGTCCCTGTATTGATAGCAACAGCCAGTTGATCAAAAACATCTCTAGTAATGATTCCATTTCTTAACGCAACGTCAATTTCTTTTATATAAACAGTCCCTACGAAAACATTATCGCTGATCATTGACAGTAATCCATTGGCAATATAAAACATCCCAATTTGATGAGAGCCTTCTAATTCCAGTACCCAATGTATAATAGGGCCGAATAATCCTTGTTCTGCAATCATTGCGACAATTGCAAAAAATACTGCGAGTAAAGCGGTGAAGGGGAGTGCTTCTTCAAACGCTTTACCTAATTGATGTTCTTCAACGATTCCAGTAAAGGCTGTGATTAGTACAATCACAGCTAAACCAATCAAGCCAACTTCAGCCCACTGATTGAGTAAACCAAGAACTAAAAATATACCAACGGCCGCTTGAACGATTAATTCAGCAACATCACGAGTGGTTCTTTCTTCCAACTTTTTAGCCGCATCGTCTTCAATGATGGCTCTTACTGAGTCAGGTATTTTTGCACCGTAACCGAATTTGCCAGACATTTCTAACAAAGCACATGTGGTTAAACCTACCACTAATACTGGCATAGTGACGGGGGACATTCGGAAAAAGAATTCGGCAAAGTTCCAATCTGCAACGCCAGCAATTACCAAATTTTGAGGTTCACCAACTAAAGTACAAACTCCACCTAAAGCCGTTCCCACTGAAGCGTGCATTAATAGAGAACGCAAAAATGAGCGGAACTGTTCTAAATCTTCTTTGTGCGACGTTTCAACATTTTCATCACTGGAATGATCATGATCGTGATGCGGTTTTCGGCCCGATGCAACTTTGTGATACACGCCGTAAAAACCGGTAATAACAGAAATGATAACTGCCGTAACCGTTAAAGCATCTAAAAATGCGGATAAAAAGGCTGCCATAGCTGAGAAAAGCAATGACAATATGACTTTTGAACGAACCCCCAGTAATATTTTTGTAAACGCGAAAAGTAACAGGTTTTTCATAAAGTAAATACCTGCAACCATAAAGATCAACAATAAAATAACTTCTAATTGAGAAGCTATTTCCATGCCTAAATGATGTGGTGTCGTTAACCCCATAAGTAACACTTCAATGGCTATTAAACCGCCAGGTTGAAGGGGATAACATTTTAATGCCATTGCTAATGTGAATATAAATTCAATAACAATCATCCAACCAGCAACAAACGGTCCGAACATATAGAGTACAAAAGGATTAATAATCAAAAAGGCAATAATGGTATGTTTGTACCAATCGGGTGCGCTACCTAAAAAATTGTCGAGAAAAGCCATTGGGAGTGAGCGTTGCATATTGGGTCCTTTTATGTCGAATCGTTCCGAATTTATTATAATTAGTTAAAATAATCTGTGTACAGCATGTATGTTCAGATTAGTAAAAGTTAAATCATTGAACTGTATAGAAATATTAGACGTATTTCAGCCAATTGCCAAATGCTTTAGGCATTAATAGTGATAAAAAGAGAGTTTTTAATAGTAAAAGCTTTAAAATTGCCTCATGTCTTCTTTTCTTGGAAATTTCAAATGCATAAGCAACATATCTGACCAGTAGTCTGATATACTTTATTTTGCGCGATTTAAGCTCGATAGTAGATTATTAGAAGTCTAAATAATAAACTTTAAGAAACATTAAGGATAACTCTATGGCTAAATTACTTACCGCACGCAGTCCTGCAGCCTTTGCGGAAGAGTATATTGTTGATTCTATTTGGAATGGTAAATTTGCACCGGGAACTATCCTTCCTGCTGAACGCGAGTTATCAGAATTAATAGGCGTCACCCGAACCACCTTACGTGAAGTTTTACAGCGTTTAGCAAGAGATGGTTGGTTAACGATTAAACACGGAAAGCCGACACAAGTTAATAATATATGGGAAACCGGTGGTTTGCATATTTTGGACACTATTACTCGGTTAGACGATGAAGGCTCTTTGAATTTTGCAGACCAATTACTGGATGTACGTACTCAATTTGGTGGAATTATTTTTCGGTTTGCAATGAAAGAAAATGCGCAAAAAATGAGCGAAATCTTTGCGAAAGTTAAAGATGTTGCAGAAACTAGCGAGGCGTTTATTGAATTTGATTGGCGAGTTCAGCACGAGTGCGCGGTGTTAACAAATAATCCCGTTTATGTATTGATGCTCAATGGTTTTAGAAATATTTATTATCGTATAGGCAGTTACTATTTTGGCAAGCAAGAAACAAGAACCAAAGCGAAAGAATATTATTTAGCGCTCAGTGAAATTGTTAGTCGTGGAGATGAAGAAAAGCTTAAAGAAGTTGTCTGGAATTATGGTAGAGAAAGTGGGAGTTTATGGCTTAATATGCGCTCTCAGCTCAATTCGCTTCAAGATATCTCTTAATTACTTTTTTCTTACACAATACCTATTGTTAGGGTTTATAAAATACTAGTCGTTAGCTCGATAATACCGTAAAATCAGCCCCGTAAAACCAGCGCGTTCTATTTATCAATCAAATTAACTGTTAATAGAAATTAGCCTAATGCTAATGTCGAGAACAGTCTTTTTTAGTCCTGAGGTGTTTTTTGGAATTTTTAGCAGAATATGGCATATTTTTGGCCAAAGCCGTAACCATAGTCGTTGCAATTATTATTGTCATTGGCTCAATTGTCGCGTTAGGTGGTAAAAACAAGAAATCGATAGAAGGTCATATTGAGATAATTAATATAAGCGAAGATCTTGCTGATATAAAGGAAGGGATGTTGGAAGAAGTGCTTTCTGAGGAAGAGTATAAGGTTTTACAAAAAGACAAAAAGAAGACTGAGAAAGCTGAGAAGAAAGCGAAAGCAAAGAAATTAAAAGCAGATAAAAAGCTAGAAAAGTCTTCATCGGATAAAGAAATCAAGACAGAAACTGATTCAGATAAAAATATTGAAACGGCTGATGCTGATATCGAGACAGAAAGCGGTTCAAAAGATGAAAATTCAAAAACTAAAAGTTCTGAAGAAACTGAGCAAGAGTCACATCGAGTATTTGTCATTAACTTTGATGGCGATGTAGAAGCCTCAGCAGTTGAAAATCTCAGAGAAGAAATTACCGCCATTATTTCTATCGCGGATCCTAAGGACGAAGTGGTTGTTTGTTTAGAAAGTCCCGGTGGGATGGTTCATTCTTACGGTCTTGCCGCCTCACAGTTAACTAGGATTAAAGCAGCAAACTTAAAGTTAGTCATTGTTGTTGACCAAGTTGCTGCATCTGGTGGTTATATGATGGCTTGTGTTGCAGATGAAATATTAGCTGCTCCATTTGCTATTCTTGGTTCCATTGGCGTTGTGGCTGAGCTTCCAAACTTTCACCGATTGTTAAAACATAATAAGGTTGATTACGAGCAACATACGGCGGGTGAATTCAAACGAACGATTACTATGTTTTCAGAAAATACAGAAGCTGGTCGGAATAAGTTTAAACAAGAACTTGAAGAGACGCACGATTTATTTAAGAGTTTTATTGCTGAAAATCGTCCCGCTCTCGATATTGACAAAGTCGCAACTGGTGAGCATTGGTATGGTACTCAAGCGCTAGAATTAGGATTGATTGATGGTATAACAACCAGCGATGATTACATTGTAAATGCGTCTGAAAATAACCAAGTATTTGAAATTAGCTACCAAGTTAAAAAGCCATTTTCAGAAAGGTTTTCCTTTTCTGTTCAGTCAGCGATAGAAAAAGCGTTTCTATCGGTTTGGAAAAAAAGTATTGAGTCTCGCCTATTTAAGTAGGTAGTAATAATCGTAAAAATTAAGATGAGAATATAAAATGGATAAGGAGTTTTGGCATAAAAAGTGGAATAAGAATGAGATAGGTTTTCATTTGAAAGAAGTACATCCATTACTTCAAAAATATTACAGTAAAATTTTTTCTGATAGTTATTCTGTCTTTGTTCCGCTTTGTGGCAAGACATTAGATATGCGCTATTTATTTTCTCAAAATAAATCAGTGATTGGTTGTGAATTAAGTACGATCGCTGTCAATGATTTTTTTGAGGTTGAAAAAAACGATGGTTCTTTGAATGTTGCTATTGAAGAAACATATAAAGCACTTGAAATTTGTAAAGATTCTCAATCGTTAAAGATATTAGTTGGCGATTATTTTAATTTAAGTACTTATTCAGTTAATAAATGCCAGTCAATATATGATAGAGCTGCGCTAATTGCATTGCCTGAAGAGTTAAGAGTGCTTTATGTTGAGCATTTGAGAAAAATTTTACCCAAAGCCAAAATGCTATTGATTACTCTTGATTACGACCAAAGTAAAATGTCCGGACCACCTTTTTCAGTAGAGCCTTTGGAAATAGAAAGGCTTTTTTCTTTTGCAAAAATAGAGACATTAAAACGTTCAGATATTATTGGAAATGAAGAACGCTTTAAAAGTAAAGGCATAAAACATTTTTATCAAACTGCTTATTTTATCGAATGGTAAGAAGCATAAAGCAAAAGAAAAATAACTAAAGATGCTAACAACATTTAAAATAGCTATTTCGCTAACAATTCTAATTTTTTCTTTGTCTTCGTTAGCTAGGGATAGAGTTCTTCCTAAAGCTGTTAGCAATAATGCCATCACTTCAGCAAAAGTCAATAATCAAACTTTGATTTTCAGCTTCTCTGGTCTTACAAAAGGTAAGACTTATAAAGATATTATCTCTTCTGGTTTTTCATTTAATCTTGATAATGGAAAGAGTAAAGATATAGCAGGTTTACCTGACCAGATCGGTCGTTTAGCGAGTATCGCCGTCACAATTAATAATCGCGTACTAGTCATTGGTGGATATTCGGTAGCTAAAGATCACAGTGAAAAATCAACGCCAGAAATTTATGAGTACCTCCCAAGTTTAAATCGATATCAAGTTCTCACAAAAATGCCTGTGCCGGTTGATGATACCGTTGCACTTGTTTACAAAGATCGCTACCTCTATTTGGTGAGTGGTTGGTTTGATACGGGTAATGTGAGCTTAGTTCAAGTTTACGATATTAAAAGCAATATTTGGTTTAATGCCACCCCATTTCCTGGGGCTCCTGTGTTTGGACATGCTGGAGGAATCGTTACAAATCAGTTTATTATTGCTGATGGTGTCAAGGTAGTTAAGAAAGATAATGATAAACGAGCTTACGCACCTTCAGATGAAAATTGGTTAGGAGAAATTCAGAAATCAGATCCGGCTAAAATTAAATGGACCAAAATAATAAAACATCCATTTAAACCTCACTATCGAATGGCATCAACTGGAATTTCAAATAAAGAGGTTATACTCTTTGCTGGTGGTAGTGATAACCCCTATAATTTTAATGGGATCGGTTATGATGGAGATCCAAGTAAACCATCAAATAAAATGTTTGCCTATGATCTAAAAAACAAAATATGGCAAACACTTCAGAATAAATCGTTGGCTTCAATGGATCATCGTGGCCTTGTTGAACATCAAGGGAATGTTTACATAGTGGGTGGTATGGGAAAAAATCAACGTCTACTTTCTAATATTCAAAAAATCGATATTGAAAAGAGATTAGATTAAAATGGTTCAAACTAAAGCATACGGAAGTTGGTCTTCACCGTTAAGTGCGAAAATACTAGCGCAAAAAAGTATTCGTTACGGACATATGTGCGTGGATAATGGCAATGTTTATTGGCTTGAGAGTCGAGCTAGTGAGAAAGGTCGAGGCGTTATTGTTAAGCGAAATCGATCAGGCGAAATCCAAGATTGTTTACCAGGCTCAATCAGTGTGAGAAGTAAAGTTCATGAGTATGGTAGTGGCGATTATATTGTAAAAAATGATGTTATATATTTTGCAAATGCGAAAGATCAATGCGTGTATCGTTACGATGGGAATTTGCAGCAGTTAACAGAAAAAGTAAATGCTAATAAATCAAAAATAACAGAGCCTGAACTAATAGAAGCTCGATATGCTGACTTTGAACTTTCGACAGATAACCAATATCTAATATGTGTAAGAGAAACGCATTATAATAATAGCGTTAATAGTAAAAAAGTTGTCAATGAACTAGTTTGCATTCATCTATCTTCGAACGATGACTTTAAACCGGTCCAAGTTATTCAAACCGGTAGAGATTTTTATACTTTTCCACGCTTAACTTTAAATGCCAATCGATTAACATGGACATGTTGGGATCAACCAGAAATGCCATGGGATTCTGCGGAATTATGGGTGGCTGATTTTCATAAAGACGGTAGAGTTGATGCTGTTCACAAAGTCGCTGGCGGTGTTTCATTAGAACGTAAAGAATCTGTTTATCAACCAGAATGGAGTAGCGATGGTATTTTGCATTACATTTCTGATTCAAGTGGCTGGGGAAATCTTTATTCGTGTAGAGATGGGGTGAGAAATGCTTTAACGCCCATTGATAGAGAATTTGGAATACCTCAATGGTCATTGGCAAGTTCTACTTATGTCATTACAGAAGATAACCATATTTATGCCGTTTACGTGCAGGATGGTCAGCAACAATTGTGTCATATAGATGAGTCAACGGGACATATTGAACCAATAAAATTACCGATAAAAGATTTTGGCGAGCACTTATTATTAAGCAAAGATAAACTGGTTTATAAAGGTGCCGGCCCAGCAATATCCGAAGGAATTTATGAGTTTGATTTGTTGACACAAAAAAATAACCTAATTAGTTTAGAAACGAAAAGTCCATTACCCTTCGAGGAAATAAGTGTCGCTCAACCTATTGTGTTTGAAGTTAATGTTTCTGATGCTGAACAAATAGAAACTAATAAAACTAGAATTTGTTTTGCATTTTATTATCAGCCAAAAAACAGTCAATATACCGCCCCTGAAAATACAGCTCCACCACTGATTGTCATGAGTCATGGCGGGCCCACAGGAATGACCACAAGCTCACTAAATTCTGCCATTCAGTTTTGGACTCATAGAGGTTTTGCCGTCGTTGATGTTAATTACTCAGGTAGTACTGGATTTGGTAAAAAGTATAAAGATCGTTTAATTGGTAAATGGGGAATTATAGATGTAGAGGATTGCGTCGCGGTAGCACAATATCTGGTGAAGCAAAACTTAGCTGACAAAGACTCGATATTAATTAGAGGCGGAAGTGCAGGAGGATATACGACATTATGTGCGTTAACCTTTTATGATGAATTTAAAGCAGGCACTAGTCGATATGGAATTTCAGATTTGGAGTGTTTGGCGACTGATAGTCATAAGTTTGAAGCGAGGTATTTAGATGTTTGTATTGGAGAATACCCCAAAGAAAAGCAGACTTATATTAACCGTTCACCCATTCATTTTACTGAGAAACTATCTTGTCCGATTTTAATTTTACAAGGAGAAGACGATAAAGTAGTACCGCCAAACCAAGCCGAGATGATGGTTGACGCATTAAAAGAAAAAGGACTCCCTTTTGCTTATCAATTATACAAAGGTGAGGGGCATGGATTTAGAAAAGAGGAAACTATTATTCACTCTTTAAATGCGGAATTAAGTTTCTATCGCCAAGTGTTGAATATCAATAGCGACGAGCAGATTGATCAAATCAAAGTTGAAAATTTGTAGTCTAATTTTCTCTATCCAATAATGGATAAAATAACTACCCACCTATAAATGAAAGGTTTGGCGTAATACCAGTATCTAAATCATGGAGAAAATGTTGTTTTCTTTTGTTTCCTAATGAATCCACAATTAAATTTTTCAATTCATCTTTTTGATGTGGATGTTGTAATAAATGACGCAGGCTATAACCTTTTTCACCAAACAAACACAAATGAAAATCACCAGTAGAAGATATTCTTAAACGATTACAAGTATCACAAAAATCCTTAGAGTAGGGCGCGATAACACCAAAACTACCTTGATAATCTGGATGAACATATTCAATAGCCGGTCCCGCCGATTTTTCTCTTAGTTTTTCTGTCCAACCATTTGAAAGTAAGTAATTCTTTAAAATTTGAGCACTCACATGATATTTTTTAAAATAGTCAAAATTATCGCCGGTTTGCATCAATTCAATAAACCGAATGCTCACAGTTCTTTCTTTTACAAATTCGGCATATTGATTAAACTGATGATGATTGATCTCTTTTAATAAAACAGCGTTAATTTTCACCTTTTTTAACGGCAAACCTAGCGCCAAATCTATTCCATCAATGATCTCTTTAAGTCGATTATGACCCGTTAAACTATGAAATAAATTGGGGTCGAGTGAATCAACGCTAACATTCAAATGAGTTAGACCGGCAGACACCCATGATTCTATGTTTTCCTTTAATTTGTAGCCATTAGTTGTGGTCGCAACTTGTTCTATTCCAGGTGTTTTTGAAATCTTGTTAATAATTGATTTAAAGTCTTTACGTAGAGAGGGTTCTCCTCCTGTTATTCTTACTTTTTCGCATCCAAGTTCCGAAAAAGCAGTAATTAAATAAGCTATTTCAGTTTCACTTAGAAAGGACTTGGTTTTATTGGTTGAATAGCCATCGGGTAAACAATAGTCGCAAGAAAAATTGCAGACATCGGTGATGGATAGCCTAAGGTAAGGGAAATGACGATCGAAGGGATCGACCAATTCTAATTTTTGGTTTTGCAATTTAAAGCTCCTTTCCAAATACGGGAGGCTAACTGATTTCTCATTTAACCCTGGTAATCAAATCAGTCAGTGATTTAATTACGGCAAAACCAGCGTATTAGCGTTCAAATAAGAAAAAACTAATTTAAACAATAACTTAGACTAGAAGTGCTCGGAGGTGTTATGGTTATTTGTTGATGATTATTTACTTACATTCATTTTAGCTTATATAGAGTTTATAAACAATTTTTAAACAATTCTTAGCGCTGATATAGATCATTAAAAGATAAATCACCCTCCCAAGAGTCGATCCCATGAGAGAAGTCTCTCGACAATTGCTCCTGCATTGTTCTACTAAACTGCATCCATATAGCGATCTTCGCTAAGGAGAGCTTAGGTTTAGGCGTATTTACGCATCATCAACATAATGTTTTTTCATATTCCTGACGATAATGAAAATCGTTAAAAGTACCACTGGTGAAATTACTACCAGTACAAGATTTTCATTTACATGGAAGAACTCTTCGCTAAAGCCATGTAGTACTATTTTGATAAGACTGATTAAGTAATAGGATATGGCTGCAACGGATAAACCCTCTACCGTTTGCTGTAGCCTTAACTGCATATGAGAGCGATGATTCATTGACTCCAATAATTTTTGATTCTGCTCTGCGATTGTTTGATCAACTCGTGTTCTTAATAAATCGCTAGCTCGAGTTAGTCGTTTAGATAAACTTTCTAGCTGTAAACTGACAGACGCGCAAGTCCTAATGGCAGGCATAAAGCGACGCTGTAGAAACTCGCCTAGCATATCCTTGCCACTGATAGGTTCTTGATTAAGCTCGTCCAAACGGCTATTGACCAATTCAGAATAAGCTCTTGTTGCTGAAAATCTATAACTGGACGATGCGCGTAATCGTTCCACTTCAGCGGCTACGTCGGTTAACTCTTGTAAGAGTTTATTTTCACTTGTTGCGTCGCTTATTTTTGCTATTTTCCCTAATATTTTTGCGCACTGTTGTCCAAGTTTTGTCGCTTGTGGCGCAATGCTTTTTGCTACAGGCAATGCAAGCAAAGCCATTTGTCTATAGGTTTCGATTTCTAGTACAATCAATAGTGTTCGACCTATTTGTGAGGGACTTTCCGATTTTGCATCTATCACAAATTGATTAAACCCATAGTTATCTAGTTGTAATGAGCTCCATAGACTGGCTTGATTTTTTGCAATATGGCACGCGACTTTAGCCGAAGACCCAAGAAGATTTTCTACTTTATTTTTAACTGATTGCTCACTCGATATTTGGCTAGAGATTTGTGAGATAGCAACATGACAAGCCGATATAGCTTCTCCCGGGAATTGTTTTAACCAATCTTTAGGAAATACATCGAGGGCTTTTTCATTAATGTTTTCTTCTTTTACCTGTCTAATAACTGTGATTGTTGAAAATTCTCGATGATTTCCCCAACGTAACTCAAATTGACCAAAATCTTGAAAATAGCTGTTAGATGATTGGGTGACACCATTAACTTGAAATTTTCGAGCCAATTCATTTAATGCGTGATACTCATTTTCGACGGATTTGTTGGCGTGAAAGAAAGCAATATGACTTACGACACAAGGTGACTTTATGGACGGATGAGGTCTTGCATGTATTTCTTGATGTAATTCAAGATGTTGTGGGTGAAAGTTAATCATTTTGATTAGTGTTGTTTATCATTATTAATAGGTTAATTGTAGAGTATAATTGTGACTAATTTAATACAAGTTAGAAAGTAATTTAAGGTTATATCTAATTGAAGGCTATATAAAGTGCATAATTCCAAGGTCATTAAAGCTACAAAATATTGGTTAGAAAATATAATAATCGAATTTAATTTTTGTCCCTTTGCAAAAAGAGAGTTCGTTAATGAAACCATTCACTATCAAGTCTCGGAACAAACTTGTACAGAAGGGAGGTTATGTGAGGTCGTCGAGCAATTAAAATATTTAGATTTGCACAAAACGATAGAAACCTCGTTAGTAATAATTCCAACGGGACTCGAAAGTTTTTTTGATTATTTAGATTTATTGTCTTTAGCGGAAGAAACTATTTTGCAATTGAATTATGAAGGAGTCTATCAATTAGCAAGTTTTCATCCTGATTATTGTTTTGAGGATTTAAAGCAAAATGATGCCGCTAATTATACTAATCGATCACCTTATCCGATGATTCATATTCTTAGAGAATCCAGTTTAGAAAAAGCGATAGAATTTCACGAAAACCCAGAGTTGATTCCTGAAGCTAATATTAAGAACGCGAGAGCGAAAGGTAGTGAAACCTTCAAAAAAATTCTAAAAGACTCTCTTGGCTAATTTTGCTGTCAACTGGATTCTCTTGACCTTTTCTGTTTAAAGTGTAAGCTAGAATTACATATGTAACAGTTGAAGGTGTTAATAATGAGAAATAGAAAAATAAAGTCACAAGAGACAAGTGAAGTCGATATGACTCCCATGTTAGACATTGTATTTATCATGCTAATATTTTTTATTGTGACAACAACATTTGTAAAGGAATCGGGCATTGAAATAAATCGTCCGTCGACTGAACCGAACGGTCCTACTCCAAGTCAAGCAATGTTAATAAAAATTGATGCTAGTGAAACAATAACAGTTAATGGTAGAGTTGTTCTAGCAGATTCAATACGATCTAATGTGGAAGTTACGAAATCTGCTAAACCCAATATAGTCGTTCTTGTGCAAATAGCCGAATCTGTTCGAACTGGTTTGCTTGTTAGTGTGGTTGATCAGGTAAGGTTGGCGGGAATAGGGCAAGTGACGGTCAGCCGAATAAATGGTTAACTAATGATCAGGGTTATTAGTTTTTGTTTAGGATGA
>JQIA01000239.1_pt1 | contig 25945 bp, 26 predicted proteins | sample 811431 | NCBI WGS metagenome assembly JQIA01 (sample SAMN02998118, study PRJNA258478) | marine sediment metagenome | biome: marine; feature: seafloor; material: sediment; isolation source: oil-polluted sediment collected from 3 locations (0.5 km, 0.7 km and 0.9 km)... | place: USA: Gulf of Mexico ...
TTGAAGAAGCTGCAAACATCCCTTTCGAGGGAAATGATATAAGTGAAGAGTTACAAGGGAGTAAGAAATGAGTACTTTTTGGTCTATCGTTGTCGACATCGTTATTTTACTAAACATTATCGGCTGCTACTTACTCATTAGATGGGTTGCAAAACCTACTAAAGGTGAAGCCAAGAAAGGCGAGCCAACTGGACATGTCTGGGATGGTGATTTAACCGAGCTAAATAACCCTATGCCTCGCTGGTGGTTATTTATGTTTTATATCAGCATTATCTTTGCTCTCGCTTATATCGCACTTTACCCTTCGTTGAATAACTACTCAGGCCTACTAGGCTGGACTTCAACAAAAGAGTATCAGGAAGAAGTAGCAAAGGCCGATGAAAAGTACGGCCCTATCTTTAGCCAGTTCTCTAAAACACCTTTAGAAGAACTTAGCAAAGATGAGCATGCTAAAAAGGTTGGGCAACGCTTATTTGTAACTTATTGCGCTCAATGCCACGGCTCCGATGCTGGTGGTTCGCGAGGCTTCCCCAATTTAACTGATAATGATTGGATATGGGGCGATAAAGCAAGTGATATCAAGCACAGCATTCTTAATGGTCGTAACGCAACAATGCCTGCATGGGGCCCAGTGTTAAAACCGGAGCAAATATCTCATGTAACAGACTATGTATTAAGTCTTAGCGGTCGCTCTCATAAAGGAACCGATGCGACACGTGGCAAAGGTATCTTTAATAGTTATTGTGCAGCTTGTCATAGTGCAGATGCTAGTGGAAACCCTCTTATGGGCGCACCAAACTTAGCCGATAAGGTGTGGTTATATGGCGCATCACGCAATAAAATCATTGAGTCTATTACCCATGGGCGATCTGGTAAAATGCCACCACATAAAGCATTTTTAGGTGAAGATAAAGTTCACGTCTTAGCTGCTTACGTCTACGGTTTATCTAAATAACAAACCAAATAAACATAAGTAAAAACTTATTAGCAGAGCACTATAGCCTTCCATTAGGCAGCTATAGTGCTCTGTAACATTACTCTTAGCTATCACCGCCTCACAATTGCTGAGACTTTAGGTTTTCACTTAAGTTAGCCACGTTCACGACATATCTTTTTTTTCTGGCCAACACATTGAGTAAACTTTTGGTTCCACCATCTTTTCATAACCTATTTATAAATAAAACATGAAAGAAACTGACGAGTCACTTGATAATGCTCTCTTTGAGAAGCGTAAAAAACTATTTCCACGTGAAGTACACGGAATTTTTGCAACACTAAGGATTACGGGAGTAAGCGTACTCCTTGGTCTTTATTACTTCTTCCCATGGATCAACTTAAATAACCGTCAAATTGTCCTTTTTGACTTACCTGCTCGTAAATTCTATATTTTCGATTGGATTTTTTGGCCACAAGATTTCATCTATTTGGCTTTACTCCTTATTTGTGGCGCATTAGCTCTATTTCTCTTTACATCTTTAGCTGGCCGACTTTGGTGTGGTTACGCCTGCCCTCAAACCGTTTGGACCGAGGTGTTTCTCTGGATTGAACGAAAGGTTGAAGGCACACGATCACAGCAAATCAAACTAGATAAACAAAAGCTCAACGCTAAAAAATTCCGCATAAAAGCAACCAAGCATACAATTTGGGCTATTTTCTCGTTATTCACTGGTTTTACTTTTGTTGGCTACTTTACCCCAATAAGGGAGCTGCTAACCAACCTCATGAATTTTGAACTTAGCTCATCTGAATCATTTTGGTTAGTTTTTTACAGCTTCGCCACCTACGGCAATGCGGGTTGGCTTCGTGAACAAGTGTGCATGTACATGTGCCCATACGCTCGTTTCCAAAGCGCAATGTTTGATAAAAACACCCTCGTAATTTCTTATGACGAAGCACGTGGCGAGCCCAGAGGTCAACGTAAGAAAAGCGCTGACATTGAGGCTGAACAACTCGGCAGCTGTATAGATTGCACACTTTGCGTACAGGTTTGCCCAACAGGTATTGATATCCGTAACGGACTTCAATACGAATGCATTGGCTGCGCTGCTTGTATTGATGCTTGCGATGATGTGATGGTTAAAATGGACTATGCTAAAGGGCTAATCCGATACACCACCGAAAATAGTCTTGAGGGCAAGCCAACTACTTTATTAAGCCCTCGTATTGTTGTTTACACTGTATTGCTTATCAGTATTTTGACAGGAGTACTCTACTCTATTCAAACAAGAGACTCCGTTGCACTTAACGTACTAAGGGATAGAAATGCCTTATACCGTGAAAACTTTGATGGCAGCATTAGTAATAGTTACACAATTAAAGTATTAAACATGGATCTTATTGATCATAGCTATCAACTATCTGTAACAGGAATTGACGGCATAAAAACATCTGCTGATATAGCGATACTAGTGCCTGCTGGCGCTATCGTTGAAATACCTATGTCATTATCGGTGCAACCCGAATCTTTAGAGCAACCATCGACTCTTATAAACCTTTCAATTCAATCAATCGATGACAGCAGCATTAAAACTGAATCTGAAGGTCGTTTTATTGGCCCTCTAGACCCCTAACCAATATATCTAATTAAAGCGACTCTGATAGAATAGCTTTAATTAGATACTCACTTACAAAAAAAACCATGCTCAAATCATCACTCCCTATAACACCTTGGTACAAACAATTTTGGCCATGGTTCCTAATATTTTTACCTGCAACTGCTGTCGTTGCAGGTATCACCACCTTTATCATCGCTCAAAATAACCAACCAGAGCTGGTCTCAAGTAACTCCTATAAAGAAGGCCTTGCTATTAATATCAATATCAAGCTCCAAGAAAATGCTAAGCAACTAGGCATAAAGCAAAAAGTAATTATTGGCCCAACGACCTTTAGTCTCTACTTAACAGGCCAAAATTTACCACCCGAATATATTCAACTAAAGCTACGGCATTCAACAATAAGCCAGCACGACAAAGATCTAAAACTTATTAAAATCAGTGAGGGTGTATTCCAAACACCTTTTATTCTTCCTATTGCAGGAAAGTGGTACCTCACCATTCGCGACCCTGGTAACACTTGGGAAATAAGTACGAGCCAGCAACTAGCTTATCCTCCGCACACGTTGAACAAATAACCGTTTAGCTATCTCATTACCAGTCACACTTTTAAAACGAGGCGTCAATTTTACGTCAGGTAACAACAAAAACAACCGCAAATAAAAACTAGTTACAGTAAATCACTGATTTAACAGGTTTTTTTATTTATGGCACAGTTATCGCTCTATGTTTACCAAACGATTAAACATGGATACAGTGATGGCTATCTCAACAGACCAAATTGCGTTAGAACTAAAGAAAATCAAGGCATCGACCTTTAAACAAGCGCAAGTTATTGAGCATACTAAACCTATCGCTCAATTAGTGACCGAGCTACAAACGACCATTACCTTGTCTGAGCTACTCCCCATTTTCAGCAAACACTTGGCAAAATTAGTCGCTCATAGCGGTCTTATCTTCAAACATCAGGAACTTTCTATTGACGAGCTTTATGGCAAACGGACAAACCACAGCTGCGAATATGCTCTATCTATTGAAAGCACTCATTTAGGTAAATTAACCTTAATGCGTCGTAAACGTTTTTCAGAAACAGAGCTAGAAACTATTGAGAACCTCTTAGGCTGCCTAATGCACCCTTTAAAAAATAGCCTGCTTTATTTTAAAGCGATACAACAAGCACACACTGACCCTTTAACCGGCGCGCTCAACCGTTCAACTTTGAGTTCGGTCTTCCAAAAGGAGACCGCTCAAAGCAAACGTCAAAATACCGACCTAACCCTATTAATGATTGATATCGATCGTTTTAAAGCAATCAATGATAACTACGGCCATGCAGCAGGTGATACTGTATTAAAAGAGCTAACCATATGCATTCATCAAACAATTCGAGAAAGCGATCATTTATTCAGATTAGGAGGGGAAGAGTTTGCCGTACTTTTGCACCCTACTGACCCAGCAGGTGCAATGTTATTAGCTGAAAGACTACGTGGTACGATACAAGCACTAAAAACCACTCATGCCGATAACGAGCTAAACTTTACTGTTAGCATAGGTCTAAGTCGTTACCATGAAGGTGACAGCCTTGAATGCACAATGCAACGTGCAGACAAAGCCTTATATGAAGCTAAAGAAACCGGGCGTAATAAAGTTGTTAGTGCTTAATCACTTAAAGAGCTCTGAAGCGCTTCAAGTTCTTTTTTGTCTAGCATTTGATGCTGCCCCGTTGGTAAGCCTGCTGGCAAAAACACAGAACCATAGCGCACACGAATTAAGCGGCTAACCTTACAGCCTTGCGATTCCCATAAGCGCCTAACCACTCGGTTACGCCCTTCAGCAACAACCACATGAAACCAGCGATTAATGCCTTCACCACCGGACTCATGCACATCTTCAAAGCGCGCCTTACCATCGTCCAACTCAACGCCATTCACTAGACGCTCAATCATCTCTTTTGTTATAACGCCCATAACACGAACGGCATATTCACGCTCTAACTCCTGAGAAGGGTGCATTAGTTTATTTGCCAACTCACCATCATTGGTAAACATTAACAAACCTTGCGTATTTAAATCTAAACGACCCACCGCAACCCAGCGACCTACTTTCAAGCGTGGCAAACGCTTAAAAACACTGGGGCGGCCTTCAGGATCTCTTTTACTAACAATCTCGCCAATCGGCTTATGATAAATGAGTACCTGAGTATTAACTTGTAACTTATTAGCCAGCTTAACGGGGCGACCTCTTAACTTCACGATGTCTCGTGTCGTAATTTTGTCACCTAATTTTGCCACATCACCATTAACATGAATGATGCCATCACTAATCCATTTTTCAACTTGTCGACGTGAACCAACACCGGCCTGCGCTAATAACTTCTGAATACGCTCAGGTTGCTGACGTTTTGACTTACTCGATTTTTCTGAGGTTTGATATTGAGGATTCTTTTTCATTTAATAACTCTCTATATGTTGGGGTATATTCACCCAGGTTAAATGTACGCTTACGATGATAAATCAACTCTTAAACTTGAGAGCGATGGTAACTCATCCAGCGTACACAAATTAAAATAGTCCAAGAAAGTATCGGTTGTTTCATATAACGCGGGACGTCCTGGAACTTCTTTGTGCCCACTAACTCGCACCCAGCCTCTTTCTTGTAAGGTACGAATAATTAATGAGCTAACGGCAACGCCTCGAAGTCCTTCAATCTCACCCCGTGTTACCGGCTGCTGGTAGGCAATAATGGAAAGTGTTTCGAGAAGTGCTCGGCTATATTTTACAGGTTTTTCTTGCCATAATCTTGCCACCCAAGATGAATACTTAGATTTCACTTGAAAACGGTAACCACTCGCCGTTTCAACCAACTCAATTGACTTATCCGCGTAATCCACCTGTAAATCATAACAAGCAGTTAGCACCTGCGATTGCCTCACTTGCTCATCATCCGCAAACAAGGCTTTTAACTCTAATATTGTTAATGGCTTATTGGCGGCAAACAATACCGCCTCAACAATACTCTTTACTTCTACACTCACGACTCTATCGCCTTAACCCATACCTCACTAAATGACTCCGTCTGCACAATAGAGACTAAGCCCTCTTTAGTCAGCTCTAATATAGCTAAAAAGCTAACGACGGCTCCTTGCCGCCCTTCTTCTAAACTAAAGAAAACATCAAAGCTAAAGAACTGCTCCATATCTTGATTTAATGTCTTCATAATCCTGACCATTCTATCCCTAACAGACAAGTTATCTCGCTGGACTTTATGATGGCTATAGACCTCAACACGTTGCAACACTCTTTTAAACGCCGTGACCAAAAGATCCATATCTACTTGAACTTGTGACTTTTCTTTATTGTCTATAGCCAGCTCTGCTGAAGCCAAATAATTATCACGCTGCAAACGAGGTAATTGGTCAATATCTTCAGCCGCTTGCTTAAAACGTTCATACTCTTGTAAACGTCGAACAAGCTCCGCTCGTGGGTCATCTTCCTCATCATTTAGACCTAAATCATGGCTGGGTAATAACATACTCGACTTAATTTCTGCGAGCATCGCCGCCATCACAAGGTATTCAGCAGCCAGTTCCATACGCTGCTGATCCATTTTCTCAATATATTCCACATATTGTTCAGTAATCATCAGTATTGGAATATCTAGAATATTTAAGTTCTGTTGCTTGATTAGGTAAATTAATAAGTCTAATGGCCCTTCAAATTCCTCCAAGCAAACTTCTAGAGCATCAGGCGGTATATATAAATTTTTAGGCAGCTCCGCATAAGGCTTTCCCGCCACTAATGCCTTTAGCTCAGATGTATTAGCTTTATCCATTCGGGACCTCTGCATAACGTAGCGAGCGACGACAAGACACAAAAAGCAGGCGCTTTAGGCGAGGAAAATTTAGCGAAAAAACGCAGTTTATTGGCGTAAATGAGCATTTTGAGCTGATTTTTAACACCGTATTGTCTAACGCAGTAGTTATGCTGAGGTCTCTATTCGTAGTGATGAGTTGAGCCTTAATGCCTACCCTACTTTTACAATTTTCATTGTATTGGTACCACCCTCATTCCCAATCGTATCACCCGTCGTTACAATCATCACATCGCCTTCCGATACAATCCCGTACTCCTTAAGTTTCAACATAGCGACTTGACTAACATCTTCTTCACAACCGCTTGGTAAATGGCTTAAAACAGGTGTAACACCGCGATACAAGCAAACACGACGACAAATATGTTCATCCGGCACCATCGCAAAAATAGGAATACCTGAACTGATTCTAGACATCTGTAATGGCGTAGACCCACTCACGGTAAATGCCGCAATGGCTCGAATATGCGCATGATTTGCAACATACATGGCCGATAAAGCAATCGCTTCATCCACTCGTTTAAACTCTTTACCCATTCGATGTTTTGAATGCGTACTAATGGGCTGGCGTTCAGCTTGCTCGCAAATTTCACTCATCGCTTGTACTGTTTTAACAGGGTACTTACCCACCGATGTTTCTGCCGATAACATCACCGCATCAGTTCCATCTGCTACCGCATTGGCTACATCAAACACTTCAGCACGAGTTGGTATTGGGTTATTAATCATCGACTCCATCATTTGAGTCGCTGTAATAACTGTTGTGTTTCTTTGACGAGCCAGTTTAATAATGTTTTTTTGTGCCGGCGGTAAATTAGCGTCGCCAATTTCAACCCCTAAATCACCACGGGCCACCATCACTGCATCAGAGGCATCTATAATTTCCTCAAGCACGTCTAACGCTTCCGCACGCTCAATTTTTGCAATCAGTTGCGCATGGCTACCAGCCTTCTCAACCAATGATCGAGCATATTCCATATCGGCTGCATTTCGTGGAAATGAAACAGCAACATAGTCAGCATCCATTTCTGCCGCACATAGAATATCCTGCTTATCTTTATCGGTAAGCGCACTGGCGGATAAGCCCCCGCCTTGCAAATTAATGCCTTTATTATTTGAAAGCTCTCCACCCACAACAACTGAGCACTTAATCTTAGAGCCATTCAATGAGTCCACTTGCAAAACAACTCGCCCATCATCGAGTAGCAAACGATCCCCTTCAGAGACATCATCAGCCAGTCTTTTGTAGATACACCCTACTTGAGTAGTATCACCTTTCGCAATATCCATATCAACATCAATAACAAATGGCGCCCCCTCCTCCAGCCAAACCTTACTCTCTTTAAACTGAGCAATACGGATTTTTGGCCCCTGCAAATCAGCCAAAATAGCCACATGCCGCCCTAGCGCCTTAGAGAGTTCACGCACCTGCTTGGCTCGCTCAAGCTGTTCATCAGCATGACCATGGGAAAAATTCAAACGAACAACATCGACACCTTCACGTATTAATGCCTCCAACACACCTGAGGCATCTGTTGCCGGCCCTAAGGTGGCCACTATTTTTGTACGTCTGGGAGTTTGAGCTATTTTCATATCGCCTTCATTTATTATTGTGAGTTGCTAGACTACAAAGCACAGGTGACATTATGATGACACCTGTAGAACCTTAGTCAATATACGCGCAACAATAATCAGTCGCCTGCTGAACCTTTAGTTTAAAGTTTGAATTAGCCGGTACATTGAAAGACTCGCCTCCTTTAATCGCTTGCCACTGATCATTGTCTGGTAGCAACACCTCTAACTGGCCTGCTAGGATTTCCATGACTTCAGCGGCTTGTGTATCAAAATCGTACTCACCGGGCATCATGTAACCTAAACTTTTGCTTGAACCATCTTCAAACTTTACTGTTCGACTGACAACTTTGCCATCGAAGTAGACATTGGCTTTTTTTATAATCGTTACATTGTTAAATTCTGACATTTTCTGACCCACCTTTAGTTTTGTTAATCATTTTTTATTGCTAAGGAGTATGCAAATAAAAAGGGCTATTAACTCGCCCTTTTTATTGCCGCTAAACTGTATTAATTAAACTATTTTCATACCCATCACCGCTTTCACTTCATCAAGCGTATCTTTTGCAACATCTCGTGCTTTCTCTGTACCTTCATGAATTATTGAGCGGACAAGCTCTGGTTGTTCGGTATATTCTGCCGCTCGCTCTTGCATCGGCTTTAATTCGCGTAAGACAGAATCAATAACCGGTTGCTTACAATCAACACAACCAATCGCTGCACTACGGCAACCTTCTTGAACCCATTCATGAATACTACTATCAGAATAAACCTCATGAAACTGCCAAACAGGGCACTTACTTGGCTCACCGGGATCAGTTCTTCGTACTCTTGCTGGGTCTGTCGGCATCGTGCGTAGCTTTTTTGTCACATCTTCAGGAGCGTCTCGTAACGCAATCGTATTATTATACGACTTCGACATTTTCTGTCCGTCCAAACCAGGCATTTTTGATGCCTTGGTTAACAAGGCTTTAGGCTCAGGTAAAACCACGCGCCCCGTCCCTTCTAAATAACCAAATAATCGCTCTTTATCACCCACCGTAATATTTTGCTGCGCTTCGAGTAATGCACGAGCAACGCCAAGCGCCTCTTGATCACCATTTTCTTGATAAGCAGAACGTAACTTGTTAAACATTTTCGCGTTCTTCTTACCCATTTTTTTAATCGCCGCTTCAGCCTTTTCTTCAAAATCTGGTTCACGCCCATATAGGTAGTTAAAACGCCTAGCCACTTCACGTGTTAATTCAACATGTGCCACTTGATCAGCACCTACCGGCACTAAACCTGCTTTATACATTAAAATATCGGCGCTTTGCAGCAAGGGATATCCCAGAAAACCATAGGTTGCTAAATCTTTTTCTTTTAGCTTTTCTTGCTGATCTTTAAAACTAGGAACTCGCTCTAGCCAGCCTAATGGTGTCATCATTGACAAGAGTAAATGCAATTCAGCATGTTCAGGAATACTTGATTGAATAAACAAATCAGCCAAACCATGATCTACGCCCGCAGCCAACCAATCAATCACCATATCCCAAGTACTGCTAGCAATAACAGAAGGGTCTTCGTAATGCGTTGTTAGCGCATGCCAATCTGCAACAAAGAAATAACATTTATATTCTTGCTGTAGCTCCACCCAATTTTTAAGCACACCGTGATAATGACCTAAATGTAATTGACCGGTAGGTCGCATACCGGATAAAACCCGACGATACTGCGCTGGCACTTCTGAACTCACACTTCCTCCTAAATTCCAAACACCTGAAAGATGCTGGTTTGTAAAAAATAAACAGGAGGGCCTAATATTTTAGACAACCACCCTGTTGCAATTATAATGATTAATAATGGAAAACCTAATCGCTCAAGCTTACTAAACTGCACACTTGCTTTCAAAGGTAATAAGCCGGCCAATACTCGCCCACCATCTAATGGTAAAAGAGGTAATAAATTAAGCACCATTAATACGATATTAATAAGAACCCCAGCCTGCCCCATATAGATAAGCCCGATAAAAACCCCATCACTGGTATTGCCCATTAAATAAATTAGTTTTATTAATGCCGCCCAAGCAATCGCCATTAAAAAGTTAGAAAATGGCCCCGCTAGTGCCACATAGACCATGTCATGCTTAGGGTTCTTTAAATTATTCCAATTAACAGGTACCGGCTTAGCCCAACCAAACATAAAGCCACCTAAAAATAACAACACGGCAGGAACAATAATCGTACCCACCAAATCAACATGGCTAATAGGGTTTAAGGTTAACCTACCCAGCCTTTTAGCCGTATCATCACCTAACTTACTGGCAACCCAGCCGTGCGCAACCTCGTGGACAGTAATAGCAAAAATAACCGGCAACGCCCATATAGCAATACGTTCGATCAAGCTTAGATCAACCACAATTAATCTTCCTTCCTTGCAATAAAGTCTGCCTCACCCTTACCTTCACGCACCACTTCAGGGAAGTCATTATCCCACACCACCATCGTTGTTGGCTGGTAGGGTATAACTCCCGCATCAACCACTAAGTCTAGCTGCTTACCCAATACCTCGTTAATATCATAAGGGTCAGCAATAGCCTCGCTATCATCTGGCAAAATTAACGTACTGGTAAGCATCGGCTCACCTAGCTCCTCAAGAATTTTTTGTGCAACGATATTATCTGGCACTCGAATTCCTACCGTTTTTCTCTTTGGGTGCTGCAACTTACGAGGTACTTCTTTAGTCGCTTTTAAAACAAAGGTAAAAGCACCGGGTGTTAGGTTTTTTAGTAATCGATAGGTGTCGTTATTAACCTGCGCATAATTAGAAATATCGGTTAAGTCTCTGCACACTAAAGTGAAGTTATGCTTATCATCAATCCGCCTAATTTGCCTGATCCTATCAATCGCCTGTTTATCCCCTAGGTGACACGCCAATGCGTAAGACGAATCCGTTGGGTAAGCAACCACTCCGCCTCGGCGAATAATATCCGCAGCTTGCGTTATTAATCGCTGCTGAGGGTTGTCAGGGTGAATGGTGAAATATTGAGCCATGTTTATTGTTGCGCCTTTTTCTTTGCGACATTATCGCGTAAATACACGGGTAATGCATTTTCTGCACTGACCAATTGCCCCTTTTCAACCATATTACGCGCTAATTGCACAACTTCTCGTGCTCTCGGCAACGCTTTTGGCAATATATTTAACTGCCCTACCTGCACAATTTCACTTAACTCATTTTTATAAGTATCCCAGCCATGGCCTATACCAATAGCCGCTATAGCAGGTTCAACCTGTAGTGACTGAGGCGCTATAACTTGCTCACTCGCCACCGCGTGCAAATGCCTACCCACTACTTCGTACTCACACCAATACACCTCACCCATACGAGCATCCAGTGCACAGTAAATCGTTTTACCTTCTGCTTCAGCCACAACTTGTTGCGCAACCGCACTTAAGGTTGAAACGGCCGCCACGGGTAAATTTGCCGAAAATGCTAACCCTTGAACAACGCCCGTTGCCATACGCACACCGGTAAAAGATCCCGGGCCACGACCGAATGCTAGTGCATCCAATTGAGCTAAAGAAACACCTGCCTCCTGCAATAATTCATCGACCATACGGAGAATTAAATCGCCATGCTCACGCGGTGCAACTTGAAAGCGCTCTGTCACCTCATTATCGATAAGTAAGGCTGCTGAGCATGCCTCGGTTGCTGTTTCTATTGCTAAAATCTTCATGCTGTTTTCTTCTTATTAATACGATGGAAGAACCTCTTCACATCATTAATTTCTTGAGTAATAGGCATCGCAGGTAATGATGTAACAAACACCTTACCGTAAGCCTTGCTGGATAAACGTGGGTCACATAATACTAATAAGCCTTTGTCTTCCACATCACGAATAAGCCTACCAACACCTTGCTTTAAGGTTAACGCCGCCGAGGGCAACTGAAACTCAAAAAATGGAGATTGACCATTTGCCGTCATATTCTCAAGTCGTGCCTTTGTGACAGGATCACCGGGTGAGGCAAAAGGTAGTTTATCAATAATAACGCAAGACAAGGCTTCACCACGAACATCCACGCCTTCCCAAAAACTAGCCGTACCCAATAAAACAGCTCGTTTAGTTCGACGAAACTTGTCTAACATTTTTTGTTTTGGATACTCACCTTGTACTAATAAAGTAAAATCAGTGTCTATCGCTAGCTGGGTGGCGGCTTCACGTAACGCTCGATGGCTGGTAAACAAAATAAAAGCGCGCCCATCACTCGCCTCTAACACAGGAATAATTTTTTCAATCATCACCTCGGTATAATGACGCTCTCGTGGTTCCGGTAAGCCTTCAGGAACATACATCAATGCCTGCTGCACATAATCAAAAGGGCTATCCCACAAACCGCTGTCTGCATCTTCTAACCCAAGTCGCTGAGTAAAAAAATCAAACTTATTATTCACCGATAAGGTCGCTGAAGTGAAAACCCAACTTGCTTCACTGGCAAATGCAAAACTAGCAAAGGTTTTTGAAATATCTAAGGGCGTACGATAAAAACTAAACGTGCGATTAAATGATTCAAACCACTGAATCCAGTCCTGTTGCTCTGCTTGGGTAAATAGCCGTAAGCGTACTAAAATATCTTCACAACGCTTCCAGCAAGACTCCAAACCTTTAGAGCGCACAGCCACATCAGCTAACACCTTAAAAAGCTGCTCTAAGCGGTCAAGCAAACAATCCAGAGCATCAATAAAACCTCGCATATCGGACAGTTCAAGCCAAGCACCCTTCATTGATTGTTCAGGCATCAGTTTGCGCATTTCCCGTATATCTTCATTTAAGATATGCGTTAAGTCGATCAGCCCGGGCATATCAGAGGCTACTTTTAACTGCTCTGTACTAATATCACTGAGTAAAGACAATATCTGCCGCGCACTCACCGACACGCCTAGAAACTGCGTAGCCGTATCCACTAACTGGTGCGCTTCATCAACAATAATCAGCTCAGCCTCAGGCAATAATTGCCCAAAACCATCATCTTTCAATGACCAATCCGCACAGAGTAAATGATGATTAACAATCAGCACATCCACCTCTTGTGCAATGCGTCTAGCCTTCATAGGAAAGCATTCTGCAAGCATAGGACAATCTTGCCCAACACAGTTATCGGCTGTTGAGGTCACTTGCTGCCAAACGGGTGAGTCTTCAGCAACCGTAGAAACCTCAACAATATCACCTTCTTTTGTTTGGCTCGACCAGCGCTGTATATCTCCTAACTGCGCCGCTGTTTCTTTATCAAAACCGATGGTTTGCTGTTGCGCTTGATCTAAGCGATAAAGGCATAAATAGTTAGCTCGCCCCTTTAAGACCGCACCTTGTACGGGGACATTAAGTGCATCACGAACTAGAGGGAAATCTTTCTCAAAAATCTGATCTTGTAAGTTCCGCGTCCCTGTCGAGATGATTGTTTTTTTTCCCGATAAAATAGCCGGAATTAAATAAGCAAATGTTTTTCCTGTTCCCGTACCGGCTTCAGCCACTAAATGTCGCCGTTGGTTTATTGCTCGCTCAATAGCCTGCGCCATTGATAGCTGCCCGTCTCTCGCTTGAAAGCCTTTTATATGATTAACAAGCTCGCCATCGGAGCCAAAAATAGAGTTGAGATCGTGCAAAGAGAGTACCTGTCGCGTTAATGTAAGCTAATGATGCCAAGCCATTGAGTTTAACCCCTCTTCCAGAGTCCAAACCGAGGTAGCAATATTACGGAACTTCGCCACCGACATAGCCCCGCGTTTATTTCGACTAGAGTTATCATTCATATTATCAATAATACCCTCTCGCCTCACCTCTAGTATTTCAAAGGTTTGGTAGCGCTCATTCATTAAAACAAGAACAACCGAGTCCCACTCTTTATCAAGCTTAAGCTGCCCTAAGCGCTGCCCTCGGTAGTTATCGTTAAAAATTGCTCGTGCTTTAATTTGCACGCGTTTAGGCCCAGCACTTGTTGACGAACGCCTAGCGTCAAAGCCTTGACTACGATCATCACACAACGCCAAATTTAACAACTTAACCGCATCATGTTCGGCAATTTCAGTGCTAACACCGGGCAATGGCTTTCCTGTCATCTGTTTAAAATCCGCGGCAAGCTGCCTCGCTTGCTCAATCAATTTATCAACTGAATAAATGGCTGTCGTACTCATATTAAAATAAACGGGCCGCTTTATTTTTAGCTTTATTCGCTGCACTAGCTTGCCCTAAAAAGCTAAAGCCATCAGCGATTAGTAGCCAGTTATTACGCTGTAAAACTCTATTACCAACCGCTAATAAATTTGATTTCTTCGCCAAACTTATTGCCATTGCATACTGTTGTTGCTGCATACGAGTTTTCGCAAGCTCGTGCCACACCTGCGGGTTTCTAGGAGATATACGTACGGCTCGCTCCAGTTTTGCTGCTGCCATATCATATTGACCTTGTTCACTATACTGAGTTGCTCCATCTAGCAATGCAACAATGGCTGGGCTATGAGTGACAACAACAGCCTCTGGCTGAGAGATATAACCTGCTGGCTCCGTATCATCAAGGCCATAGGTTTCTACTTTAACGGGTTCACGTTGCGCAGGATAATCATTATTTTGAGCGGATCCCCCAATGGGTGCAGGCGTTTGATTGTACATCGACAAATCTGCGCAACCTGTTAGTAACACTAACAAGCTTACGTATATTAATTTCATATTCATTTATCTGCTATTAATAAAACCATTAAACCAGTCTCCTGCTCGTTTCAATGTTCTCCCAACTGCTCCCACACAAGCTGAATCCTCAACAGGGGCCGAACCTTTAATATAGGGATATTGTACAGCATCCGCACAAAATTCATTAGCCCGCAAGCCAGCAGGATCAACCCAAGTATATTCAATATCCTCAGGCTGAGTTAAGCGGACTCTTTCGTTAGAAATTGCACGCATAACTTTAGACCAAACTTTTAGCGCCCCACTAGCACCCGTTAACTTAGAAGGCTTGTTATCATCCCTGCCCAACCAGACAACGGCTAGGTAATCACCAGTAAAGCCTGCAAACCAACTATCACGCAGCTCATCGGTTGTACCTGTTTTCCCAGCCAGCCCGTAATTAGTGGGGAAATACCTGTAGGCTGAACGCCCCGTCCCGTCCCTCATCACCTCTTGAAGCGCTGTATTAAGTAAGTAAACAGCCGATGGGTTAGCAACCTGACGAACACTTAAAGCATATCGTTGCAAAGCTATATTCTCATTAGACGTCACCGATTGAATTGAGCGCAAAGGAGTAAAAAAACCTTCGCCAGCAAGGGTCTGATACATCTGCGTCACATCAACTGGCGACAAGGGCAAAGCCCCCAGTAATAGCGATGGATAAGGGTTAATATCCCGCCTAACGCCTAACTCTTCCAAGGTTCTTTTTACTTTATGGACTTTTAGTTCCATTCCTAGGTTAACCGTTGCAAGGTTATACGAGTATGCTAAAGCAGCATGCAGAGGCACTCGCCCATGTTCTTGTTTATCATAATTTTGCGGCTCCCATAACTCACCCGAGGCTTGTTTTAAGCTAAGTGAACGATCATCGATAAAACTGGTTAATGTGTACTGACTTGGCTTTGATAGCGCAGCTAAATAGACCGCAGGCTTTACTAATGAGCCAATCGGCCTAATGGCATCTAAAGCTCGATTAAACCCATCAAACTCGGGATTTCTATCACCAATAACGGCGACGACCTCCCCGCCCTCTCGCCGAGTAATAACCATTGCGCCTTGCAACTTGCCTTTCTCAATACCATATTGCTTATTAAGCGACTGAAGTGTTGCCTTAAATATTTTTTCTGCCTTAGTTTGCAAGCTGTAGTCTAAAGTTGAAAAGACATTTAAACCATCCGAACTAAGTTCTTCTTCCTTATAGTCTCTACTTAGCTGACGTTTAACCAAATCTAAAAAGGCAGGAAATCGCGAACCACTAAACCGCTTAAACGGTAAAATACCCGTACCATATTTTTTGGCCATATTTCGCTGCTGTACTGGCAACACGCCCAGGCGAGTCATCTCATCAAGCACCAAGTTTCTGCGCTTTAATGCTCGTACAGGGTGTCGCCGAGGGTCATAGTAAGATGGCCCTTTAACAAGACCCACCAAGAGCGCAACTTGATGAGGCTTTAAATCAAGCAACGGTTTGTTAAAATAAAACTCACTCGCCATACCGAAACCATTAATTGAGCGCGCCCCGTCTTGCCCTAAAAACACTTCGTTAATATAAGCCTCTAAAATTTCATCTTTTTGATAATGAAACTCAAGAATAAGCGCCATCATTGCTTCTTTAATTTTTCGCCAAAGATTTCGCTCAGAACTTAAATAAAAGTTTTTAACCAATTGCTGAGTTAGTGTGCTACCTCCTTGAACTACCCCTCCCGCTTTGATATTAACCCAAAGTGCCCGAAAGATTGATTTTATAGACACTCCATGATGTTGATAAAAATCTCGGTCTTCAATGCTAATTAAGCCATCAATAAGCGTTTGCGGGACCTCTGAAATTTTTACTAAAATCCTGTCTTCTTTATGACTAGGGTAAAAACTTCCGACTTGAACCGGTTCTAAACGAAGCAAAGCGACACTGCGCCCTGAACTAATATTATGAATAGAAGTCACACGGTCACTACTCAAACGTGCACGAATACTTTTCGATTCTTCGCGTCCATCAAAGAAATTAAAGGGGCGAGTTCTAATATTGAATATATTACCCGAACGATAGTACGTCCCTGCCGACTCTAAACGTGCGGAGCGCTGATAGCGTAAATCAATTAACAGTGCTTCAAGCTGCTTTACCGTTAACGGTAAACCCTGGTAAAGCTCAACGGGGTTAGCATAAACATGTGCCGCCAATTCCCAGCGCTTGCCTTCAAATTGGTTGCGAACGATGTAATCTAAATAGGCTGAGTAAGCGACGGTAGCGACAAGGACCACCACAGATAAGCGAACAATGAAGGCTCTAAAAAGATGCCTAGTAGGCGTTACCTTCTTGTGTTTTATACTTCTTTTTGGTGTTTTTAATTTATTTTTTGGCTTAGCCATCATGAGTGTTACTAATTAACAAAGCATCACAGTAAAACCCGTGAAACATCCGCATCATGTCATAAACACTCACTCAGGTGGTGAGTAATTTATCAAAATCTAATGGCTTATCCAGAATTTTATCCAAACCAATATACCGAGTATCCAGCAATTCCCTTTCTGGCTTACCTAGCAAATACCCTTGTACATAATCAACGCCAAACTCTTTCAATATTCTAAGTATTTCTGGGTTCGAAACATACTCAGCAATAGCTTTTTTACCAAGGCTATGGGCGATATCGATCATCGATTTCACTAGTACTTGATCTGCCGTATCAAGTACCAAGTTATTGATAAATTGGCCGTCTATTTTCAAATAATCGACAGGGAAGTTTTTTAAATAATTAAATGAACTAAAACCAGACCCAAAATCATCTAATGCAAAGCGACAACCCAAGGCACGAATCCTAGAAACCATTTGACGGGTTTTCTCAAAATTCGATACTGCTGCCGTTTCTGTAATTTCAAAGGTTAAACGAGCAGGTGAAATCCAACTAGACTCTAACTTCTGCTTCAATACAGGTAATAAAAAATCGCCTTGTAAAGCATAACTTGATAAATTAATTGTGAAACAAATATCAGCCTTGTCTTCACCCAAACCCGCAATATAATCAATCGCATGTGTCACAACCCACAAGTCAATATGATGGATCAACCCCATTCTCTCCGCAACCGGTATAAATCTCGCTGGACTTAATAAATCCCCATTGCTGTCGATCATCCGTAACAAGGCTTCATAGTGAGAAACATGCCCATCATCCACCTTAACTACGGGCTGAAATACTAGCTCGAAAGCATCCTCTTTAAGTGCCTGCCTAATTTGAGGCACCCACTTTGCATCATCCCTTAAGCTTCCTAACTGCTCATTGTCATCTTCAAACAAATTCACCCTATTACGCCCTAACGTTTTTGCAGTATAACAAGCATGGTCAGCCTTCGACATCAATTCGCTGGGCCGCCGAATTTTTTCAAGTGGAGCCAGTATAGCCACCCCAATACTGGCTGAGACGTTGTAAACACTGCCTCCTACCTTAAAATCAAACTCATCAATCGCTAATCTAAGGCATTCAGCAACTTCTAGCGCGTCCTTTTCGGAGGTTTTGCTCAACAAAACTTGAAAAAGATTTGAGCCAACACGAGAAATAAACGCATCTACGTTAAGTACCGAGCGAATCAAGGCCGCTATTTCGACTAAAAGACAATCGCCTACCTCATGTCCTTCTATATCATTAACAACCTTAAATTGATCAAGGTCTATATCCAGTAATGCACCATGCTGCTTGAAGTTATTACAGCGCAAAATGGCAAAGTCTAATGCTTTTTCAAGACCACTCCTGTTCGACAATCCTGTGAGTTCATCATGTGCAACTAAATACTGTAAACGAGCCTCCATAATTCGCCGTTCAGATAACTCATGTACCAGTTTTTCTTCATGGGATATTCGATCATCACGCTCACACTTTAATGACAACGCTAAACCAATTAGCGGCACTAAATCTCTTGATTCAATAGGGTGATGAACAATCGCTGCAGCATTTGCCTGATGGCACCGACTGATTAAACTATCATCTAGCTGATGTCTTGCATCGGTTAAAAAGACTAACGGAATCGCTTCATGCCCATCAAGTGTTGTTAGTAGTTGAGAAAGCTTTAATGTATCGGATTGAGGTAATTCATAATTTAATAGAATGACACCAATTTCATTAACCCTTCCTTGGAAGGGACGAATCAACTCAAAGGCTTCTTTCTGGCTTGAAGCACACAGCAACTTCCTATAACCAGCCATCGAGAGTATATTTTGTAACGTGCTCATACGCTCAACATTATGCTCAATAAGCAAAATGTATCGCGTCTTTAAATTTTCAATTTCAACCATTACATCAAATCTCTCATTCAAATTTGCCTAGTATTTCCAAAGAAAACACCTGCTCATCCAGAACAAAAATGCATGAAAAAAATCCTTTTCTAACAAACACCTTACAAGCCTATCCCGAAGCCTGTCAACAAAACATTAAAAAAACATCTTAACAGCTTGATTTAATTGAGCACTCGCTCATAAAATACTTCAAACTGTAAAAACACGAACACACTTAAAATAACTCAACACACAAAATATTAGTCTATATTCAGCAATTGGCTACCCAAGCCGCCTCTAAATTAATATATTGTCACAAGGATTCCAGTAATGACGGCAAGCATTAAAGATTTTTTAGCCGGTGATATCAATTTATCCTCTCCTCCAGCTATTTTTATGCGCATCACCCAAGCATTGGATGATGATAACAATAATGCGAGTGACATAGCGAAAATCATTCAACAGGACCCGTCCTTATCTGCTCGCATGCTTAAAATAGTAAACTCTGCTTTTTTTGGCTTCCCCGCAACTATTAAGTCAATAGACCACTCTGTTACTATTCTTGGAGCTCGTGAAATACATTTACTGGTTATAACAACCAGTGTCGTTGAGCAATTCTCAACCATGCCTAACACAACTTTTGATAGTGAGAGTTTTTGGACTCATAGTCTGAAAACGGCACTATTATCTAAGTATCTTGCTAATGAGCATCCTAAAAAGGGCCAGCTATCATCAATCTTTGTTAGTGGTTTACTACATGATATTGGCCGCCTTGTTTTGTACAGCAAAGCACCTGATTTAGCTCGTTCGGCTGACTTATTAGCTCAATCGGGTCAAATGAGTGAAGTAGAAGCCGAAATATCTACGTTTGGTTTCAGTCATGCCGATATAGGAGGGGCCCTATTAGACTTGTGGCAAATACCTGACTCTATTAAAAACACAGCTCTACTTCATCACCAGCCTGAACTGGCAAAGAATAATATAGAAGAAACATTATTAGTTCATCTAGCGAATAGACTCGCCCATGCCGACAGCTCTACCGAGGAAAGTATTATGCTTGAACTTCCACCCGAGGATTCTGCTTGGCTAAAATCCGGCCTACCTTATGGAGTCATTGGGAGTATCATAGAAGAAACAAAACAAGAGTTTAGCCATACCTACCAACTCTTTTTTGGTTCTTAAGAAAAACCAGTAAATTCTTTATTGCCGAGCCTAAATTGGCTAAATTCACCCACTGCCATTTTAGTCCACCGCTCATTAGATGTTAAAGGTTCTGTTGCGATAACCGTAACCACATCGTCACTGGAGGTTTCCTTCTCAAAATCGATTGAAACATCAGCATCTAATAGCCGGGCTTTTTCAAAGGGTGCCTGACGAGTTAACCATGAGAGTTTAGTACTACAATGAGTATATAGTGCCTCAGAGTTACTCATCAACACATTAAAAACACCAAGAGTCGCTAACTCCCTAAATAAACGCTCAACACTTCGACGAAGCTTTGCTTTACTTATTGGCTTAATTGGGAACTCATCTCTAAGCTGCCCTAAAACCCAACAAAAAGCATATTCACTATCGGTCGTACCGACAGGGTGATAATTACTTAAACATTTTTTCTTAATGCCTTTTAATTGCCCATTATGTGCAAATGACCATATCTGCCCCCATAACTCACGTGAAAATGGGTGGGTATTTTCAAGACTTACTCTACCTCTATTGGCCTTGCGGATATGGCAAATCACTTGAGTGCTTTTAATGGAATACCCTTGTATAAACTTTGCTACTTCAGACTCAATACTCGCAACAGGGTCATGAAAGGAGCGATACCCCTTACCTTCATAAAAGGCAATCCCCCAACCGTCCTTATGGATCCCCGTTTCTCCACCGCGTTTAACCAAGCCACTAAAACTAAAACATATATCCGTTGGCACGTTGGCGCTCATGCCTAATAACTCACACATTGATCTGTACTTAAATTTCTTCTATTGTCGTACGCGCAATAGGGACCTGCACATATTTCTTCTTTCCACCATCTTTCACCCAAAAAAAGTAGTAGCCTTTTTGCGGGTCAGACGTCACCTTTCCATCCAGTAATAACCACTCTTTTTTATGAGAGCCTTCATAAAACGTGACTTTATAGTCACCTTCTAACCAGCTAACACCAAAACGAGAGATTTTATTTTGCTGCTCTTCTGAGCACCCAACGCTTAACAAAATAAATACAATTAAAACCAAGGACTTCATAACTTCTCCAATTTTTTCAAAACAATAAACACCATAATAAAAGCACCGGCTATAGCCGACATCCAAACATCTACTTTTGACAAATCGAGTAAATGTCCAATACCCGCCCCTATCGCAGCGCCAATACCACTGAATGACATACTACGCATCATTCTGCAAAATGGGCAATCAGAACCCGAACCAAAGAACTTAGCCATTACACATCCTCCTGAAAACCACCATTGAGCACTAATGAATAAAGAGCCTCTATATGCATAGCATCATCATTTAAAGCAGGAATATAATGATACTCCTCACCACCTGCTTGAATAAATACGTGTTTGTTCTGCAGAGCAATTTCTTCCAGCGTTTCCAAACAGTCTGCAGAAAATCCTGGGCAAATGACATCAACCGTTTTAATACCTTCTTCCGGTAAACTCTGCAGCACATCCACACAATAAGGTTTGATCCACTCCGCACGCCCAAAACGAGATTGAAAGACTAAACGCCACTCAGTATTTTTTAAATTCAAGCTCTCAGCCAATAACTGAGCCGTCTGCTGACATTGCATTAAATAGGGGTCGCCTTGGGTAATGGTTCGCTCTGGGACACCATGAAACGACATAACCAAACACTCAGCTCGACCATGTTCGCCCCAATACCTCCGAATACTCTCAGCCAATGCGCCGATATAAGCACTATTATCATGGTATTGTTTAATGCCTTTGCTTAAAGGTGCTCCCACCCACTGAGTATAAACTCGCTTAAATTCATGCCATGCAGTTCCCGTACTAGAGGTCGCAAACTGCGGGTACAAGGGAAGAATAATCACTTCATCGACATCAAGTTGTTTAATTTCCTCAATCGCTGAGGCTATAGAGGGCTTCCCATAGCGCATTGACAAAACAAACTGATACTTTCCAGCGTCCTGCTCATCAGCCATCACCTGCAAACCCTCTCGAATTTTCTGAGAATTTGACATCAACGGCGAGCCTTGTTCCGTCCAAACTTTTTGATAAGCCCTCGCTGATATAGCGGGCCGCTTCCTTAGTACAAACCCATTAAGAATAAACCACCAAATAACTCGTGGAATTTCAACCACGCGCGGATCCCATAAAAATTCTCGCAAATACTCACGAACAGCCGCTTCTGTTGGAGCCTCCGGCGTACCTAAGTTAATTAATAAAACAGCCGTTTTTCGCATCGTTAGGTAAGTGCCTACTGCCCCATTTTTAGCAAACTTAAGAACTCCGCTCGCGTTTCTGAGTTCTTACGAAACTGCCCTAACATGCTCGAGGTTGTCATTTGAGAGTTTTGCTTTTCAACACCGCGCATCATCATACATAAATGCTTAGCCTCAACGACTACGGCCACCCCTTTCGCTCCCGTTACTTTAAGAATAGAGTCCGCTATTTGCGTCGTTAACTGCTCTTGAATTTGTAATCGACGCGCATACATATCAACAATACGAGCGACTTTAGATAAACCGATCACTTTCCCTGCCGGTAAGTAAGCAACATGGCACTTCCCAATAAATGGCAACAAGTGATGCTCACACATCGAATACAGCTCTATATTCTTAACAATGACCATGTCATCCGCATCAGAGTCAAAAATAGCGCCATTCACAATATCATTTAACGTTTGTTGATAACCACTGGTTAAAAATGACATCGCTTTTGCCGCACGTTTTGGCGTATCGACTAGGCCTTGGCGATTAACATTTTCACCTATTTCAGAAATAATTTGTTTATACAGTTTGTCCATGCGTCTAAAGAGTATTAGTAGTAGCGAAAGTATACCGTTTTATGGCCCGCTAAAAACCAATTAATTGTTATCCAGTTCTTGATTAAAACCATAAGGTTTCATCGTATCTAGTGCGGCAAGCACAACCTCTGGTGTTGATTGCTTCAAATTAGCCTGATCACTCAGGTAACGCCGCCAATGCTTACCACCTGGTTGCCCTGCAAATAAACCCAACATATGCCGTGTTATATGCCGCAAAGGAACACCTAAGCTCAATTGCTTCTCAATATAGGGCATAAAACGTTCTAACACATCAACTCTTGTTACTAAAGGTTCACTGAATAACTGCTGCTCTATCTGCGCCAGAAAAAAGGGGTTGTGATAAGCCTCTCGACCAATCATTACGCCATCAAGTCTCTTTAAATGCTGTTGAATATCATCAATACCGTTAATCCCACCATTAATCATAAGAGTTAGTGATGGGAACTCTTCTTTTAACTGATAAACACGCTCATAATTTAATGGTGGAATGGTTCTATTTTCCTTCGGCGATAATCCTTTCAAAATCGCTTTCCGCGCATGAACAATAAAGGTATCACATCCACCTTCAGCAACCGTCCCAACAAAATCTAGTAGGAAAGCGAGGGAATCTTTATTGTCTATGCCAATCCGGGTTTTAACCGTAACCGGAATATCAATCTTCTCTTTCATCTCAATGACACATTGTGCCACCAAGTCAGCTTCTGCCATTAGGCAAGCACCAATGCGACCATTTTGCACACGATCACTCGGGCAGCCCACATTGATATTCACTTGCTGAAAACCAGCTTCTTGAGCAAATTGTGCAGACTTCGCCATAGCACTTGGGTCACTTCCGCCTAGTTGCAAAACAACATCTTGCTCAAAATCATCACGTAATAAAAAGCGCTGCCTATCACCATATAGCAAGGCACCGGTTGTTACCATTTCTGTATAAAGCAATGAATTAGGCGATAAAATACGGTGAAAATACCGACAATGTCTATCCGTCCAATCCATCATGGGCGCAACGGATAGTGTATGCATAGGAAGCGCTTTTAGCTTCAAGGCTTGCGTTTGGGACTTACTCGTAAATTCTGGCATAAAATTAAATATTATTTTGCATATTTAAAATATATGCGCCTAATGGAGTCAGGCTCAGGATTAATACGATAATCAACATCGTTCACTAAAACCAATAAATACATTAGGTAGACAAACGTATCCCTAGCACTAAATAACTTAGCACTAGGGAGGTTAAACCTTATTTAGTTACCAACAATAGCCAGCAAGACACCCGCCGCAACCGCCGAGCCAATAACACCAGCCACATTCGGTCCCATTGCATGCATCAATAAGAAGTTATGCGGGTTCGACTCTTGGCCAACTTTGTTAACAACCCTTGCCGCCATAGGAACAGCCGACACACCCGCCGCACCAATTAGTGGGTTCACTTTACCACCCGTCACCCTATGCATGACTTTACCCATTAGCACACCACCTGCGGTACCTATTGAGAAAGCCCCCATACCTAACACTAAAATACCCAGTGTTTCAGCATTTAAGAACTTCTCCGCTGAGAGTTTTGAACCTACCGCTAAACCTAAAAAGATCGTTACGATATTAATTAGTTCATTTTGGGCGGTTGAGCTTAAACGATCAACCACGCCACTTTCACGCATTAAGTTACCAAAAGCCAACATACCAATCAGTGGTGCTGATGCGGGTAAAAACAAAATAACTACCGTCAAAACAATAAGTGGAAAAACAATCCTTTCCTTTTTCGTCACATGACGCAAATGCTTCATCTCAACCTGACGTTCCGCCTCAGTTGTCAACGCTCGCATAATAGGCGGTTGAATAAGAGGGACCAACGCCATATAAGAGTAGGCCGCAACAGCAATTGCACCTAATAAATCAGGAGCTAACTTAGATGCCAAGAAAATAGCAGTGGGGCCATCTGCACCACCAATAATGGCAATAGCGGAAGCATCTGACAAACTAAACTCCATACCAGGAATAAGGTTCATCGCCAATGCGCCAATTAAGGTTGCAAAAATACCAAACTGAGCCGCAGCACCCAAAACCAACAAGCTTGGCATCGCAATCAATGCACCGAAGTCAGTTAGCGCGCCCACTCCCATAAAGATTAGCAAGGGGAATAAACCTGTGTCTACGCCCATATGGTACAAAATACCTAATAGGCCATCAGGCCCACTAATACCTGCAATAGGAATATTGGCTAATATTCCACCAAAGCCAATCGGCAGTAATAATAAAGGCTCAAAGTTTTTAGCAATGGCTAAATAAATTAATAATAAGCCAATGGCTATCATTAATAAATTACCCCATTCGAAATTGGCAATCCCTGTTGATTGCCAAATTTGTAGTAAACCACTATCCATTTTATTTACCTTAGCAAATTAGAATTAAAGGTGCGCCCGCTGGAATGGACTCCCCTTCTTTAACGAAGATATCTGAAATTTGCCCTTCCATATGGGCTCTTATTTCTGTTTCCATTTTCATCGCTTCCAGAATAATAACGACATCACCTTCGTGCACATCGTCACCCGTTGCTACACCAATACGAATAATGTTACCGGCCATAGGCGATAGCAAAGGTTCATTTTGACAATAAGGAGCAGACGCTTCGGGTTTAGCAACTGCCGAACGAGCAGGTGCTGTTGATGCTGCAGCTTGAGCTGGCATTACGTTCTCAATACTTCCACTTGGGCCAACTTCTACTTGATAAAGCGTACCATTCACCGAAACATCATAGGTTTCGTTAGCCTTAGCCTCGCTAGTAACCGGTAAAGCACCCGTTGGAACTGGCTCAAAAGCATCAGGGTTATTTCTATTTTTAATGAAGTCTAAACCCACTTGAGGGAATAAAGCGTACGTTAAAACATCATCAATAATTTGATCAGCAAGCTGCAAGTCATCTGCTTTTGCTTTTGTTTCAAGTTCTGAAACCAATTTTTCTAATTCATCGTCAATCAAATCAGCGGG
>JQIA01000240.1_pt1 | contig 25938 bp, 16 predicted proteins | sample 811431 | NCBI WGS metagenome assembly JQIA01 (sample SAMN02998118, study PRJNA258478) | marine sediment metagenome | biome: marine; feature: seafloor; material: sediment; isolation source: oil-polluted sediment collected from 3 locations (0.5 km, 0.7 km and 0.9 km)... | place: USA: Gulf of Mexico ...
GCTTTTAAAATAAACGATCAGATAAATCTAAACCAAATCTGAAACAACTATGATCAACTTATTTAATTCACATTCCTAACTCTTTTTTTTATGCGAAATGGCATTCAGAATTTTTTCAAGTTCCATACCGGCTTTTTTTTCAATATCGGCAGAGTCTTTCCTCCCTTTTGAGATAATGGTGAACATTCTGTCGAGCGATTTTCTCGCTTCAGCAGGCAGGTCAGAAACCATCCCCGGTTTTGTTTTACACGATTTTTCCGTTATCGGTGATGTTGACCTCCGGCCATGGGCCCAGTTAATAACATGGGCATAGTAGAGCAGGGTTCGATCCAGGATTACATACATGAACTGAATATTTCTGCACGGGCCGGTTGATATTTTTCGCTTTCCGATTTTAAGGCCGGCAACTCTGGTTCTTACCATTTTATTCTTGTTAATATAGGCGTATCCGGCGCCTGATGCTCCCCCGATAGCTGTGAATAAACCAAACGTTATTCCATGTGCCGCAACATCTGCTGCTACGCCGATCATACTGCCGGTGGCACCGCCAACAATGGCTATCTGGTTTGGTTTAAGGCCAAGCACTCTGATTGATTCTTCGTCGAAAAGATCAGTATTAAGGATTGAAGCCTGCGGGAGGTCATAATTAAAAATATTGTGCCTGAAACGTGTTTTAATTTTTTTGCAGAGAGCATTTTCAAGTGCAGTAATTCTTTTTTGATAGTTTTCGAGTTGTTTTTTTTTAATTTTTTTAATGTCTTTGTCATTTGAAGATTTTACTGTTTCCTTATATGAAATTGCTTTAACAAGCATTTCTATCGTATCTGAGGCGACTGCCTTGTTTCTGTTTGCCCAGTCCTGTCTGAATGCTTCAATGACATGTGTTAATGGTTTTTCCCAGTCCTGAAAAATTGCCCTTAGTGATTCAAAAAGTTCAATACGTTCAATATAAGTAGCGGTGTGTCCGTTAAACACCCTGACTGAATTGAAATGTTTTAAAAACTCTCTCTTCCAGTCCTGAATGAATGTTGTGTCAGAGTCCTTGCTGTTAATAACAGCTATTCTCGGCTGGCCGGTCAGCCTTAATATTTCCATTTCAACCGTATCCGTTTTTCTGACGGGTCTTGAGCCGTCTACGATGTAAATGATACCGGCTCCTTTAGCTATAGGGTCTAATAATCTGCATTCATCACTCAAGTTTTTTTCAGAACGGTTTTCACTGATAAAGGATTTAAGAATATCTTTGTCATTACCGGCATATTTATGAAGCCAGTTGAGCGCTTTTCGTGGATTTTGAAAACCTGGCGTATCGATAAAGCGGATAATCTCATTTCCATCAACCGTTACAGGGAAGTGCATGCATTCGACAGTTTCACCCGGTATCGGGCTGATTCTCACATTGTCGTCCTCTGCAAGGGTTGAAACAATGGTTGATTTCCCTTCGTTCGGATGACCGATGATTGCGAAAGCCGGAATATTGAATTGATCGCTCATTTTACAGCCTTTGTATCAGTAACGGATTAAAGAAAGCTTCACATTGCCCAGCGTTTTGATTGTATTCTGCCATACCATGAAGTCACTGTCAGATACATTCAGGAATGACGACTTTTCCGGGGAAGGTTTACCTAAAAGGCCGACTGTTATGATTGAATTGTCACCGGTCAGTTCTGAGATTTTTTTGAGATAATTAAGTATCTCTTTTATTGGCGGCATCCATGCTTCACAGAAAAGAATGATCCTGCCGGGTGATTCTGTTCCGTTGACGTTCGCCATCTTTTTCAGTATGCCTGTATCTTCGCCAATATCGCCGGAAATAATGAGTATCTCTTCGGTTTTGATAACGGAACTGAACCTCTCTTTGTTATAAATATCACCGGGGATCAGTGCAATTGTTTTCCCATGATAAGGCTCGTTGTTGATCGTTTTTTGGTGCCCCTCATTTGTTACGATGCCATGACTTCCGGACGAATCGTTATTGCTGAATTCCATTTGAGAGCAGGTGAGTAGCGTGAAGACTCTGTCCACGGAATGGCTTGTATTAAACCATTTTTTTTTGTCACGGATTTCAAGATAGCTGCCTGCAAAACTGAGAATGACCCTTGGTAAAATTGTGTAAAAAAAGACCGCAAAACATAAAAAAGGCCACCATGATGCCATGTCTGTCGACAGGAGGTGTTCAATCCCTTCTTTTAAAATAATTCGGCTCCCTTCTATCTGTGGCAGAGACGGAGGGCCAAGTGGGGCCTGAACAGCCCAGGCCCATGGGAATGAAATGGCCTGTACAATTTTATGTATCGATTCCGGTGCAGCCTGAATGGTTGTCTGCCAGCCAAATGCAAGATCTGCAGTTATGATTTTAAAAATGGTTGCTGAAAGAACGCCGGTACTGAACATCAACCCGGTTATCTGAAACAGCTTAAAGAGGGTTTGGCGATAAAGCCCGCTGTATTTCTGTCTGTTTATTGCCACTGCACCAAGTGTTGCTTCAAACTGAAGTCTTTTTTCTCCGGAGACCTTAGCTGCGAGTCGTAACGCTGATTTTCGGATTATATTTGACGTAACGGCATAGGGGGGACTGAATAAACCGGACAGAATGTTGAACCGTAAAGCCAAAAGGCTCATTAGGCTGATTAACAACAGTAATAAAGGAGCTGAAACAAAAAATATAAAATAAACAGCAATATTCACAGGGCGGGTACCGGAATAGGTCAGAAAGGATGCTGCAGTGCCGGCGCCAGCCAATAAAGCCGAAAGAATAAACAATGAAAAAATAAATTTGTTCGCTGCATCAAATATCTGGCCTGGTGTCAGGCCTTCATGACCATCTCGCTTTGCCTGCAGCCATAGAGACAGTATTTGTGCTCTCCTGCTTTTCTGATTTTTGTTTAAAAGCGGTTCGATCTGTTCGAGGTATAATTTTCGTTCTTCTCGATTATCACCGGCTGTTTCACCCCCACCGGCAAAATAATTGAAGTCGATAATTGATCCTGTTGAAATTGATTTATATGACAATGTGTTTAAGTCTTCCTTATCCGGCAGGTAAACGAATACCGGCGTTTATATTATTAGTCGTCCGGGTTCAGCAGCTCATTAATTTTATCTGCGAGCATCCGCATGCTGACCGGTTTATTGAGATAGTCTTTAATACCAATAGCCTCCGCTTCTTTTTTTGACAAGAGTTCATTAAATCCTGTACAAAGAATGATTGGCATATCCTTACGAATTTTTAAAATCTCAGACGATAGTTTTTTACCGGTCATTTCAGGCATGTTCAGATCGCTGATCACAAAGTCGATAGCATCTGGCTGTGCAAGGAAGGCCTCAAGCGCATCATAACTTCGTGAATGGGCTATAACGTTGTACCCCCATTTTTTGAGCCAGGTTTCTAACATCTCTACTAAAGGGGCCTCATCATCTACAACCAGTATTGTACCGTTTCCCTTCGGAAAGGGTCGTTTTTCGTTTGGGTTATTTTTTTTGATGGGTTCTGATGCTATCGGCAGGTAAACCTGAATAGAGGTACCCTTGTCAGGCTCACTGAACAATTTTATGATCCCATTACATTTTTTTACAATACCATGAACGACTGAAAGGCCCATTCCCGTTCCTTTTCCAGTCTCCCTGGTTGTAAAAAACGGTTCAAAAACTCTCTTTTGAACGGCTTCCGTCATACCTTCACCGGAATCGGTAATAACCAGGCAGGCATAAGATCCTTCCGGGGGTAATTCATCGGAATCATTTCCGGTAAACTCTTCGTTATAAAGATCAACGGTGAGAGTGCCACCGCTGATTTCCATCGCCTGATAGGCGTTTGTTGCAATATTCATTACAATTTGATGTATTTGTGTCGGATCGGCTTTGATTATGCCACAATCATTATCAAAATTCTCAAAAATTTCTATTGCACCCGGAATTGAAGAACGGATAAGTGCCATGGCTTCTTCAACAACGGGTTTAATCTCCATAAGTTTTATCAGGCTGTCTGCCTGATGAGAGAATGTAAGAATCTGTTTAACCAGAGTTCCGGCCCGCATGGCACCTGAAAATATTTTATTAAGATATTTAGTGTTCGTATCGTCTTCATCTGTTTTTGACATCAGCAGCTCTGTATATCCGATAATCGGAGAAAGAATGTTGTTGAAATCATGGGCAATCCCACCTGCAAGTTGACCAATCGCTTCCATCTTTTGTGCCTGAACAAGGCGGGTCTCAAGAGCTTTTCTTCCCTTAATTTCTTCTTTAAGGCTTTGGTTGGATTCCGTCAGTCTTTGCGTTCGAATTGAAATAAGCTCTTCCAACACAATATTGCTGCGTTCAACCTGCTCGCTCTTCTGTTCAAGGAGATGACGTAGAAAAAAATCTCTTCTGGAGTATATTTCCGCTGAGTAGCAGATAATCATCCCGACTGCGTTTACAGTAAAAAGAAAAAAGATGTGGAGGATGAGAAGGTTGCCGGGTGTTTTAATCACGATTGAAGTAATTAAAAACAGAGTTGAAAGTATTAGACCTGCGGTTGAAGCCATTATAAATCTTGATCGGATGAATGCATAGCCGAAAACAAGACAGATAATAATGCCTGCATAGTATGAGTAACCCAGTGGCGCTTTTGCCACGACTATCATGGCGATAAAGCCGCTGCCGGTCAGGATGACATAAAAGTTGTTAATCCAGGGCCATAATTGTTTGTATTTTGGGGTAAATGTGAAAAAAAAGCCGAGAATAAAAACAGGGATTACAATTAAAAATTTAATGGATGCCAGAATAAGAAACTGGTCATAAAATATCATGTAATCTATGACCGCAGCAAGACCGTAAAAGAAAATTGAAAATAAATGGCTCAGCCTGAATACATCTAAATTATTGTGAAAATAACTTGTTCTGAATTCTTTTTCAAGATTGGCCTGATCATTTGAAAATGAGAGCGTAACAGGATTAAGCCGCATCTCTTTTTTGGAGCTCTTTTTTTGAAATAATGTGTTTAAGTATTGGCGCAAACCAAGAATCCTTTCAATATATCAGCCGCTGAATAAGCACGTCTACCTGAATAGTAACCATACAATATATAATGAAACAAGACAAATTCCTTTTTTAAAGGAAGCTCGTCGGGGCTGGTTGACACCTCCTGATAATCATATTAGAAAGACAATTTACTGATAATTGATGTAATTTTAGAAAGGATAAAATGATTCAATCATTGATAGATCTGACGATTTCCCGGCGCCTTTACGATGCCGGTATTAACGAAGAGAGCAGATATGAATGGGTCTCAGATAGTGAAACCGGTGAGTGGCAGATACGGGCCACCGATTTTTATGATCTGTATGACGGGCCCTCTTATTGTGCCGGGCGTTTAAGTTATTACGCATATTCAGAAGATGAACTCATGGAAATGCTACCGCCAAGCATCTGCCCGGTTCTAAAAAATACAGACCGGGTGTGGACGTTGGAAAATGATTATTTTCAAACAAAAATACAGGCAGAAAGCAGACAGAACCTGTTAGCAGAGTTTCTTCTGTTTTTTAAAAAACAGGGACTATGATTACTGTTTTTTATCCCTTGCAATCACAACCGAACAATGTGCTTTATGTGATACGCGTTTTGCCACACTTCCGAAAAGGACCAGTCCCATGCCGGAGTATCCGAATGAACCAACCACAACAAGGTCTATATCTTCTTCTTCAAGATAATTGATGATTTCTGTTGAGACATGACCGCTCAGGATAACCATTTTTGTCGATTCAACCTTGTCGAGCCTGTTACCAAACTCCTGTTCAAGCTTCTCTTCCATTCTACCCATTAGTGATTTCTGTAGTTCTGCAGGATCCTGTATCATCTGCTCACTTCCCGGAATAATATCGAAATCAGCAATTAAGGGATTTAAAGGGTGCGGCAATACATGGAGAAGGTGCAGCTCGCAGTTGAATTTTTCAGCGGTTTCAAGGGCTACAGCGAAAGCAATGTCTGCATTCTCTGAAAAATCGACGCAACATGCAATTTTTTTGATTGTCATAACAGACCTCCTTAAATGTTTCATAAGCGATTTGTGCCTGATTAATATTTCACAGAGAAAAATTCAGCCAGCGACAGAGTGTAATGAACAGATCAGTATGGATATGGATATGAAGACAGGATAATCAAACAGTATTTAATTGTTATGTATAAGTATAGTTGATTTGTTGATGGTAAGCAAGGGGGGAACTGATATCAACACAAATGATCCGGTAGTCTTATTCGGGGAGTATGGTTATATATACCCTGCTAAAAGTTATTGATACAGGTTGACAAATGATTATAAAGTCTTAAATTTCTGTGTATTCTTAAAGATAACCAAATTAACCATATGGAGAAATAAATAATGTCTATTGAAACAAAAGAGGAAGCATTTGAAAGAATAATGAGTACAGACAAACCAAAGTGCCCTCATTGTAATACAGAAATGTCTATATGGGAAGTACCCGCAATTTCAGTAGGCGACGGCCTTGGCTGGGGAGAACCATACCTTTTTATTTGCTTTAACGATGACTGCAGCCTGTTTAAAAAGGGGTGGGAAGAACTGATGGAAAGTCTTGGTCAGAGCTCGTCCTACCGGTGTATGAATTATCCCGGAACAACGAACTTTGAGATTCTTCCGGTTTTTAGTTCTTTCGGCGGTAGTGGTCAGATTGTTACAGATGATACCGTTGCCCGACAAAAAGAATTTGAAGAATCGATAAAAAGTGGTTTCTCTATTCTTGCAGATTGTTATGTTGCAACTGATTTTGTCCAGATTGTAAAAATGACACTGGATGCTACTGAACCTATCAGAGTTAGGCTTAAGGCTGTTGAAATGCTTGGTGATATTGCAGATACAGAGGCCATTGACCCATTGCGGAATACTAAGTTTGGCAACCCAAAACTTCAGGAAGCTGCTGATGCAGCGGTTAACAAAATTCATGAAAGATGTTTTACACGATCCTGTCCTTTCTGTGCTGAAATAATCAAAAAACAGGCAGAAATATGTAAACATTGCCAGAGAAAAGTTGCTGGATTATAATAGTAATTGTCTGATTTTTCTTAAAATAATTGCCGGTAGAGAAGATATTAATCAATGCTCTACCGGCTTTTTATATCAATGCGTCTGCAGCAGGTTATTCTGCCCCCTGAATTACCATAAAATCAAATTGTGAAAAATTCTCATACTCTTCAGAGCCGTATTTTACTTTGACTTCAGCCATTCTGTAGATGAGGTCGTCAAGATTTGTGCTGTCTTCCGGAAGCTGGCAATAGTAGAATCTTACCCGGTTTTCGCCCGGGTCGAGAAGATTGTATTTTTTTGATTTGTCCCAGAACGAGCCCTGTGTATTGACAATTTTGATGTTAGATACATCGAAACTGTATGCTCTGGAGAGCGGATTTTCTTCGTTTTCTTTGTTTAAGACATACTTATACTTATGCCGCTCATGAATTAACGGGTCATCTGATGATGGATTTGTGTGGAGTTGAAGTTCTCTTAAATTATCCATGCCATCCTGGTCATCATCGTTGAATTCTTCTGGCTCAAGGGGGTTTGTCCCAAATATAAATTCGATATCGTCCGGAATAAAATCCTGATCCGTATCAATATCGTCCAATTTGGTAGTCAGGTATGTCTCTTCGCAGTCCGTCAGGCCATCTCTGTCCGTATCGGTATATCTGCCATTGACAACAAATTCACAGGGTATATCCGGTACAAGCGGGTCATACTCATTGTCTTCAGTACTTCTCACAATTTCAAAATAATCACTGTAACCGTCATTGTCCGTATCTTTTAATTGAGGATCAGTACCGAAAAATGCTTCATCCTCATCATTTAAACCGTCACTGTCACTATCTGTGAATATTTCATCCGTACCCGGTCGTGCATTATAATTACAGGCAAAAAAGTATTTAAGACGGTATTGAATAGAAACAGACATATCAATGGTATTGACAAAGTCAATATCTTCGGCCGATTCGAGAACGGTGAATTCGCCTTCACCGGCAAGAGCCATATCTGTCAGAAGGGTTTCCGCATTGGTACGGGGTTGACCACTCAGGCCATTGGCTAAAAGATAAGTGTTCAGTATAAAGGTAGATGACCCGTTATCCTTAACCATGGTTGCGATTTCCTGGATTTTTTGAATATATGCCGCCGTTCCTGAGCCGTCTCCAGGGCTGCCGTCACTTAAAAAAATGCCGATATATTTTGAACGGGTGCTGCGGGCGTTTTCCTGGATATCTTTTAAAATATCTGACTGGATCTGGCTGTACATTTCTGTGAGAGATTTCATATAGTCTGTACCGCTTCCGGAGTTTGCAGCATCCAAAACCGTTTCAATTTCTTCTTTTGTCTGTGTGAACGCCCCGGTTCCCTCTTCAATTCCGGAACCCCATAAATAGACATTAACCCATGCATTCTCATGGTCCGGGGTCAGATATTCATTCACGAACTGTTTGACAGCATCAATCCTTAGATCCTGCGGGTCTGTACTGCCCATACTGCCCGAGTCATCGATTGCAAATATGACTTTTACCGGGAAGTTAACCATGCTTGGATTTTCCGGGTTAAAATCTCCGGTTGCATCCAGTTTACTGACCATGCTTACAGGCTCAAGCTTCGGAGACGGGCACCCGGAAAGAATGAGAATAAAGCATGCCACTACAATAAAATTAAGTGTTGATACCATATAGTCCATCAAACAGACGGCGGTTTTTTTTTGAACAAACATTATGCTGACTTCCTGTTATTGAGTTACGGTTTGAATAAAGCAGCTGACATTTCCCTCTTCTATTTTTTTTTCAGGGGGCGTCGGTACCACAATACCACCCGGATCAACGATGATCCCATTTGCAACACCATCGAGATCTCCGAATCCGCCGTCCTGTATTTCAATGCTGACGGATTCCATGTCTTTACTGAATTTGGCGTGTCCTGAATAGTCATGCCAGCTATTTGTAAGGTCGTATTTATACCAGAGAGCGGTTTCCGGCACAGGCTCCGGAAAATAGAGAACAATCCGCGCCGAATCCCCTGTTTTTTTGACTGTTAACCTGAAACCCAAAAGACCTGTAACCTCTTCACCGGAATCATTTCCCGTCGTGGGCAAGGATTGATCCATTGGACGGAAATAATCGATTGAGGTGATCGTTGTGTCATATTCATGGGCCCGGATGCAGATTTGCTGGAATTCCCCGTCGGTAATCATGCATTTAAGAATATCAGATTGATCAAGATCCGGAATACCATCCTGGTTGAGGTCTGTCATTTCATGCATCATATTTTCATCCGGAACACCATCCGGTTCACCGTCGGGTCCGGTTAAATCGACATAACTTCCCGGTGCTGCTGTTGTTGAAAACATTGCCGGTTTAGACCATTTTGATCCACCGTTCTGATCGTCAAAGAATCTGACCCGCCAATAGTAAGATGTCTCTTTTAACAGGATCAGTTCCGGTATTTTCAGGCTTGTTGGAAACCTATTGTTTTTTACGTTGAAAATCATCTTCTCTTCTTCAAAGGAGACATCTGAACTTATCTGCCACTGTGTTTCGGCGTGGGCATCATTTTCATGGTCACTAAAGGTGTTTGTTTCAAGATTGCAGGTCATCGAAACGTCGGTTTGATTTATTTCAGGAAGCATAAGAACAGGCTTTACGGGGCATTTGTTTGTTGGATCAGAGTTCTCAAGATACTCTTCAAGATTTGTGAATTCATCATTGTCGAGATCACCGTTTCCGTCTTTTACAAGCGGATCAAGTTCATACTGAAGTTCCCAGACATCCGGCATTTTATCATTGTCATCATCCGGGTCTGCATTGTCACCAATGCCATCCCCATCTGTGTCAATCGTTTCATCCGGATCGTTTGGAAAAGCATCCTCTTTATCATTCACCCCGTCACCATCAGTATCCGGGTTGGTCGGATCGGTTTCTCCGAAATCGACATAGCCGTCATGATCAGAATCCTCCTCACCGTCTGTCAGGCCATCACCATCGGTATCTTCTTTACACGGATCACTTTCGCCGCTGTCAACAAGGCCATTGTGGTTTGTGTCTTCGCTGCCGTCCGGTATACCGTCATTGTCTGTGTCTTTGATCGTCGGGTCAGTACAGGTTGAGATTTCAATGTCATCCCTTAAGCCATCCATATCCGTATCTTTTTGACATGGATCTGTTTCTCCGGGATCCAGGGCCCCGTTATGATTTGCATCCTCCACACCATCCAATAGGTTGTCGCCATCCGTATCAGGATTATAAGGATCTGTGCAGGCATTAATTTCCACACGGAAAGGGAGGCCATCGTTGTCCGCATCTTCATCACCGTCTGAGACACCATCATTATCAGTGTCTGCATCACACGGATCTGTCTCACCATTATCAACGATACCGTTATGATTAGCATCCTCGTATCCATCCGGTATGCCGTCATTATCACTATCCACATCCACAGGGTCTGTACAGGCGTTTTCCTCAATATCATCCCGGAGTCCGTCATCATCTGAATCGGCCTTGCAGGGATTGGTTTCACCATTGTCAACCTGGCCGTTTTGATTTGCATCTTCCACGCCATCGGCAAGTCCATCTCCGTCGGAGTCAGGGTTTTGGGGATCTGTACAATATCTCTCTTCCACCCAGTCGGTAAGCCCGTCATTGTCTGTATCGGTTCCGTCGTCGCCGCCACTGTTATAAAAAGGAACGGCAGGGTCACCCTGAAGGTTTAAACCGAACTGAATCCAGCGGTATGCACCATCAGAGCTGCATGAACCTATTTTTCGGGCTTTATGCTCGGCAAATGCTTTACCAATTGTCATTGCAGCTGCATTTGGGTTAAGCAGGATATCATAAAATTCTTCGGCATACTCGGCAGATGCGCCACCGATTGAATTGCCGGATGCAGGAGGCGGATCGGACATACCCCAGCCAAAACGGCTGCAGCCGATATAGTTGATTGCGCCGCCCTGAGGGTTTCGTAAAAAGGCTTCACTCAGCGCCGTTTCAAAATTATCAAAGTGACCGGTCAGACAGGCGATGGTATAGATAATACCGATTGTTCCTGTAAGAGATGCAGCGTTTGATGAACTGAAGGAACCCGATTCAAGTCCCCAGATATCGTTGTTGCCATGGGTATCAAAATACATGTGATACCAGCCTTCATTCAGTTTGCCTGACATGTTGGATGAATTTTGTACAAAGTTGCCGGCATCACCTGAGCCGTCCCAGGAGGTCATAGTGTCGAACAGGCAAACAACCTCGTCGGCCTGCCAGTTTGGCTGGATAGTGTCACGGTACATTCGCCGGACCCACATTTCTGCATCACTGACGGTAGAGTGCTTTGAATCTCGGAATGCTATATGCCCGTCATTCATTGTATCGGAAGGTCTGTTACTGCCTGTGTAGGAGTCCCACAGGAGATCCCCGCCAAGAAAGAGTTTTCCGTCTATTTCAGTCGGATGATTTGTTTCAAAACTGATCAGTTTATTAATGTATGCGTTTGCCTGACTTTCAGTCTGAACTGGGATTCTGCCGACAATAACATCAAATGCCATGTCAACATTGTCGGAGGTCTGCCCGAAAGGCATACTGCCATTTGCGTTCCAATCGCCGTCAAGCCCTGAATAATAGAGGTCTGTCGGCATTTCATTGTCAACTGACCCGCTGCATTCTGCATAAGTATCTCTGTCCGGGATGATAGTGTCATCCCCGCCAATAACGACATACTCAGTATTGTTACCGTTTACATATGCCTTGATAGCATTTCGGATTTTGTCCTGAATGTCTGTGCCGGAATAATTGGCATCAATGGTTTCTTTTGTCAGAACCTCTGTTGAATAGCGGTTTGATCGGTGTGATGACAGGGTCTGGAAAGAACTTTGAAGGGCATTACTGGTAATGATCAGATACTGAACATCAGCTTTGCTGTTTTGCGTTGGTGTGTTTTCTATTGATTCAGGGTTTACAACAACTGATTTAATGATATCTGAAAAGAGCCTGCTTGAATTTGACACTGTTTTTATTTCACCGGACGGTTCGTATGAAATGGTGAGCTTCATTTGAGGGGAAAAATATAATTGTTTAAGAGACGGGTTGTATCGAAGTGGGTTCAGTCTGACTGAGATAAAATGATAGCCGCGCATGATATGTGTTTCGATTGTGCTTACCCTGTTTTCAGGGGTTTTCTCTGTACTGGTGTAGCTGACGGGGCTTGGCTCGAAAAACGGTGGTGCGGGATTGCTTAAGACATGCTGTGGTTGGACCGGGTATATAGAAATATTGCTTCTGATGACCGTTTCTTCACCTTCAACGTCTATCGACTGGACAGCGGCACCGGATGGTATCAGGATATTTACATATTTCACCGGAAGCCATGGGGTTCCAGGTTCATCTTCTGGCAGCTGCCCTTTTTCTAAAAATATTCGTTCATATTGACCTTTGGTTTGAAATTGCAGCTGATGTTCAGAAAATGTAAATGTCTGAACGATATTTTCAGCCTCAGCACTGGCTGTACTTATCGTTAATCCAATATATATAGTTATAAAAAAAACGAGCAATTTTTTCATTATGTTGCCTCTATACTCAATTATATGAGTTGTTTTTAGTACTGATGATATTATAAAATATAAATAAATATAACAAATATTTATGTTTGTTTATAAATACATTTAATAGTGCTTTAGATTGCTAACAATGCAATTAATTGATAGCTATTCTGAATAATATAGCTATTAAATGAAATACTATTTTTAGTGCCTGTTAAACATCTTTTATGTTGGCATTATCGAAAAGCAAATACTCTGATTATTCGATAATTACCAGGTTGTCACGGTGGGAGAAAATTCCAGCCAGAAGTCAACACTGTATAGATAAAACCAGCCTGTGCCTTATCAAAAATAATTAACGTATGCATCTTTATTCCTCTATAATAATTGATAATAAATACTCAGGCTAACGCTACCCTAACCCCCCTCAGCCAGGCCCCATTCAAGCACAACCTTTGCATATATGCTTTATCATGAGCATGATGTCTGCATAAGTTATGTTCTAAAATAAGCTTCGCAAAAGATGTGCCAGATATTAAATAAATAATATTTATGTAGTAAAAAAAATATACCGATTGTTAATATTAACTCGTAGCTAATTGTATTTTATGGTTGTTTATAAAAATGATTAATAATTTACTAATATTATTATATGATCGGTAAATAAATGATTAAAAAGATAAACATCACGTAAACGGAAATTGTATGGGAAGCATAGTGACATGTCGTCAGTTTTGGGGTCGGTTGATCTGCCATTTCTTGAAATTATAATACAATAATCATTGTTGTACTATAAAAATCAATGTTTTGAATTAATTAAAAATGATTAAATATCAATAGTTGATTCTGACAGTAGCCATTTCTTTAGTCCTGAAATGATATAATATCAAATGGAAAAAGCAGTATATTGTCGTGTCTATAAAATATCTTTACATTTGTTTAAAAATGAAAGTTTAGTTATGCACTTTTAGGACTAAATGTTACTTAGTTACGGTTTTCGATGAAAAACATATTTAGAAAAAACATGGGTGGCATTTATTTGCACCATATTCGTTTATTGATGTCATATCGGAGTAAAGGCTAATTGTTATTGTCTGATAGTCATTAATTTTCAGGAGCATGTGAAAAATTCGGATTACATATCATTATTAATAGTTGCAGAAGAAATGATTGAGTGATATCTAAAATGCTAAACGTAAATGGGCCCCTGCGGTGAATTGGGTTCCAGGGATTTTTATTAAGGAAAGTTAAACTAAATCAGGGAAAGAAATATGCATAAACTATTAACGGATACACCCGGTAAGAAAATGCTTATGCTGGGTAATGAGGCGATTGCCCGTGGTGCAGTGGAGGCCGGTGTCGCATTTTCAGCATCATATCCAGGAACACCGTCATCTGAGATTTCATTAAACTTTTTTCAGATGTCAAAAGAATCAGAGCTTTATTTTGAATACAGTATTAATGAAAAAGTTTCATTAGAAGTTGCTGCTGCTGCCGCTAACTGCGGCGTACGAAGTATGTGCGTTATGAAGCATGTCGGTATGAATGTTGCGGCGGATGCATTAATGACGCTTGCCTATATTGGTGTTAAAGCCGGTCTGGTTATATTGACTGCAGATGACCCCTTTATGTTTTCCAGTCAGAATGAACAGGACAACAGATATTACGGAAAGCTATCTGGCCTGCCTGTTCTTGAACCTTCCTCTGTACAGGAAGCGAAAGAGATGATCAAATATGCATTTGATCTTTCGGAAGAACTTCAGGAACCGGTAATCTTCAGAACCACGACCCGAATCAACCATTCGACAGCAGTCGTTGAACTTGGTGATATGCAAAAGCCGGTTCCGAAGGGTGATTTTGTGAAAGATCCGTTCAGCTTTGTAACAGTACCTGCCGTTTCAAGACAGCTTCATGTAAAGCTTCTTGAAAACCTTGAAGCTGCGAAGGCAATGTCTAATATCAGCAGTTGGAATCAGGAGACCGGTAACGGTAAGCTGGGCGTTGTCTGTAATGGTGTCAGTTATATCTATGCACAGGACGCAGTTAACGAGCTTGGTATTAATGATAAGGTCAAACTGCTTCGGGTCGGTTTTTCAAATCCGATGCCCGATAAAATGATCAAAGAGTTTATGGCCGGTTGTGATAAGGTTCTTGTGATTGAAGAGGGTGAACCTGTAATGGAAGAATCGCTGAAGGCGTTTGCCCATGAAGCGGGACTTACCGTTGACATTAAAGGTAAAGGAACGGGCTTCTTCTCAAGACTCTATGAGTTTGATCCTGCCATGGTTAAAAAAGTCATGGCCGGTTATTTTGGCATAGAATACACGTCTGTGGCTGTTGTCGATACGTCAAATGTACCTGAGATTCCAAACAGGCCACCGAACCTCTGTGCCGGTTGTTCTCACAGAGCCGTTTTTTATGCTGTAAAACAGGCATCTGAAGGTCTGGATGTGATGCATCCATCTGATATCGGCTGTTACACACTCGGATTTTTACCGCCACTCTCCACTGGCGATTTTGTTGTCTGTATGGGCGCATCTTCGAGCACGGCTGCCGGCTTTTCAACGGTGACGGATAAAAAGGTTATCTCCTTTGTCGGGGATTCTACCTTTTTTCATTCAGGTATTTCAGGACTTATGAACGCTGTGTTCAATAACCATAATTTTACCTATGTGATTCTGGATAACCGGACTACAGCAATGACAGGCCATCAGCCAAATCCGGGTGTTGATATGGATGAGCTGAATTTTGAAGGCTACAACAAGATTGATATCGAAACTGTTGTTAAGGGACTGGGCGTTAAGCATGTTTCAGTGATAAAACCGTACAATATCAAAAAAAGCATCGCAGTAATGAAAGAAGCGATCGATTTTGAAGGTGTTTCAGTTGTTATCGCAAAAGAAAAATGTACCCTCTATGCAAAAAACCTGAAACAACTTAAAGGTAAAGCCTTTTATGTCAGTGACAAATGTAAGAATCACAAAGACTGTATCAACAGTCTGGCATGTCCTGCTTTTTATTTAGATGGCGGCAGGGTTAAGATTAATGCGGATATGTGTGTAGGGTGCTCCATCTGTGCACAGATATGTCCTGAAAAAGCGATTTTGCCGGTGAAATAAACCTGATAATCAGGCTGGTGAATATTAAACAACAATGAACTACAGGTTGATATAATATGAAAACAACAAGATTAATAATAGTGGCTGTGGGTGGGCAGGGGAATCTTCTTGCATCACGTGTCCTTGGTGAGGCTGCCCTTCTTTCCGGTGTTCCTGTACGCATGAGTGAAATTCATGGAATGGCACAGCGGGGAGGCGTCGTTGAGTCGGCCCTTGTTTTTGGTGATGCGGAAAGTACCATTATTTCAGACGGGCATGCAGATGTATTTGTAAGTTTTGAACCCTCAGAAGCCCTGAGAGCTCTGAACAAATGCAACAGCAATACCGTAACGATTACCAATCTGGCACCGCTGCCACCATTTACTGTTGCTATTGGTAAAGGTGTATACCCTGAGATAGATAACGTTAAGGAGCTTCTTGCAGAAAAGACATCCCGTCTAATTGCATTTGATGCTGTTAAACTTGCCGTTGAAGCAGGTAATGTTATGGCCGTTAACATGGTCCTTCTGGGAGCACTGGCACAGACGGGCATTCTTCCACTCTCTTCTGAGAATATCAAAACTGCAATTGAAACAAGAACAAAGAAAGCTTTTGTTGATATAAACCTTGCTGCATTTGAAGCCGGGTTTGCAGAAGCAGCAAAATAATTTTTCGCACTCTGCCTGGTTGTTCCGGGCAGAGTGAACTTCATATCCTTGCTTCAGAGACTGCCTGAAAGGTTAGCAGGCCTAATAACATGTTAATTAAAACACGCTTAAATAAATTACTACTCATGATCGGCATGGTTGTAATTGTCGGTAGCATTGGCTATTACATCATTTTTGAGGGTGAACCGAAGTTTATTGACTGTGTTTACATGACAGTGATATCAATTACAAGTGTTGGTTATGGGGAAGTGCTTCAGATCGCCGGAAATGTACCGGCACAGCTTTTTACCATGCTGCTTATCACTTTTGGTATGGGAGTGATTCTTTATGCTATCAGTACGCTTACAGCAATATTGATTGAGGGTGAACTAACCGGTATATTACGGAAAAGAAAAATGCTGAAAAAAATTAAGAAGCTAAAGGGGCACTTTATTGTCTGTGGCGGTGGCGAAACGAGCAGGCCGCTAATTCGTGAACTTCTGGATAATTGTGAGTCTGTTGTTCTTGTAGAGGGTGATCAGGACAAGATCGATAAGTGTATGAGCGCTGGTCGGCTCTTATATGTTCAGGGGGATCCCACGGAAGATGATAATCTGGTTGCAGCCGGGTTGGATCATGCAGCCGGTATAGTAATTGTTCTGCCTTCTGATAAGGATACCCTCTATGTCACTATGACTGCGCGTATGATTAACAAGGATCTTCGCATTATATCCCAGATGACTGATCAGGCTATTGAAGCCAAGTTGCTTAAAGCCGGTGCAAACAGAGTGATTTCGCCAAATATTATTGGTGGTCTCCGAATGGCATCAGAGATGATCAGGCCGACAGCTGTCGATTTTCTCGACAAGATGCTTCGAAGTGAAAAAGGGGATTTAAGGATTCATGAGATTATCATTGGCGAAAAATCTGATATAACGGGTAAGAAGATTTGTGACTCAGGGTTAAAAGATAAATTTGACCTGCTTATTTTAGGTGCCAAAAACAGCCTTGGCGAAATTGAGTTTAACCCGTCTCCAAAGCGGATAATTTCAGAAGGAATGACTTTGATCGTAATGGGAAAAATTGACGATATTGTAAAGATAAAAAAAAGTTATCCGGTATAGGAGTAAATAAGTCCTGCTTTAACAATACCGGAAACAAGTAAACTGAAAAAATCCAAACTATTGTAGATACCCATCAGAATTGCTTCCAATAACATGAATTGTGATCATAGATTAAATCGTCATTCCAGAAGTGTAACGGTGTTCGACGGTTTTGTGTGAAAATAGTGTGGGCGGCTGAAGACGGCGGTTACGCGGCGTATTCGTTTATAAAGTTTTTTAACAGCGACTTTTGTTCCACTGAAAGGTCGTCAAATTTAACACACAATTGTCTGATTGGTGTCGATTTTTCAAACTGACTTGAAATTTGAAAGTCTCTGACTTTACTGAATGGAAAAGCATTAAACTGCTTACCATTTTTTGAAACGAAAATATCAAGTTCAATATACTGGGCATTAATTTTGTCTTCCCCAAGATATTGAAATGCAAGTCCGCCTTCACTGATATTGATTATTTGTCCCAGTTTTATAGGGTGGGGCTTGAGTATAGCAAGCGCCTCATTAGACACTCTGTATCTGGGATGTTCTCTTCTGTCTTTATCCATTTAAAACCCTGATAATTCACTAAATGTTGATTGTATGCTGCAATATTGTGGTAGTTCGTAATATTCAGGTCAGTTTCAATTTTGTTAAGTCAGGTTAGTTAACACGATTCAGGTAACTCATCAGACCACTTCAACAGCTAAACATTGTATACAACACAAGGATGACAAACTTCAAGCGTAAAATGACAAATCTTACTTTTTAAAATCATCATCAAAGTTAACAATGGCTGCTTTTGCAGGTAATGGCGCGTTTGAACTTCGGGCATCTTTAAGGTCTGCCTTTGAGTCTTCATCGATCCACCAGTAGTTGTACGCACTGCTCTCCCTGCCGTATTTTGACAATACTGTATCCGGTGTCCCAAATTTGTTCCAGTAGAGGAGTCTTGTTGAATTTATATTCCATAACAGTACATAAGGGAACTCCTTCGCGATCAATCCGTCTATTTCCCGGATTATTTTATTTCGTTCATTAATGTCGAAGATACTTTTTTGTTTTTCTATCAAGCCATCTACTTTTTTGCTTATGAAACCGGTAATATTGTTGCCGCTTTTTCTTTTTGCCTCTTTAGAATGCCACATGGATTCTGGATCTTTGAACAGGCCACTACCCCAGGCTGCCCAGGTCATCTGATAATTAAAGTCATCCATGTCTTTGGCCCAGGCTGCCCAGTCTTTTGCGTCAGTAATCAGTTCGATGCCAACATCCTTTAGATCCTCTGCATATATGGCAAGAAACTTTGCTGCAGTCGCAGACCTTGTCAGGAATTTGAAGGAAAACGTTTCCCCGTTTTTTTCAAGATAACCTGTTTTTGGGTTGGGCTTCCAGCCCGCTTTTTTTAGCAGTTCACGTGCGATATTTTTATCAAAGGGTATTTTAGGATTCGGGCATGGATTTTTGGCCGAATAGAGATCTTCGTAATAGGATTTGTGAAGGAAATACTGATCATACATTAGTGTCTGATTCATTTTCTTTCTGTCTAACAGGTATGCCATGGCTCTTCTGACATTAACATCATCAAAAGGGAATTGTCGCATATTCATGGCAAATCCCTGAAAACCTGAGGGCTGGTAGTTTGTGACTTTTTGTTTGATAATTCTGTGGTCGCTAAAATCGTCGCCGTTAGTCTCTTTCACCCATCGCCTGGAGGTGTAGACAGGGAACAGATCAATCATTCCCTTTTTGAAAGCTTCAAATGCATTATTCCTTTCCGCATAAAACCGGAACTTAAGTGTCTGAAAATTTCCTGTATTCATAGACGATAGAGAGTCTTTTCCCCACCAGTCGTCTCTTCTTTCTAGCTTTAAATATATCCCTTCTTTTACTTCTCCTAATCTGTATAGGCCTGAGATGACAGGGAATTCAAAATTTATTTTATTGAAATTTTTCTTGTTAAACGTATGTTTCGGAAGAATGATAAACTGACCAACAGCGCCCAGATTTTGCCAGTGAACAGTTTTTGCTGTGAATTTTATCGTGTTTTTGTTCAGAATAATAGGGGGCAGAAAACGTTCAAGGTCGACTTTATGAGGTCCCGTAAGGTTGTTTGGGTCCAGTATGGTATTAAATGTCCATAATACATCATCAGCGGTTACAGGATGTCCGTCACTCCACCGGGCCTTTGGGTTGATGGTGAAGGTGAAGCTTTTTTTATCGTTTGAAATAACCCATTTTTCGGCCAGGCCAGGCGTATAATCCATCGTTAGCGGATCGTTGGTAAGAAGGGTTTCAAACATATTTCCAAAGATATTTCCTGAAAGCACGTTTGTGTCGAGATAATAATTAAAACTTTTCGGATACTGTCCTGCAAAAATTGAAATCTCACCGCCGATTTCAGCGTCAGGACTTGCAAGTGGGTTAGGTTTGTCCGTCCACTCTTTTTTAGGAAACGTCTCATCACAGAATGCAACGCCTGACATTGAGAGAACAAGTAACACAGCAACAAGAATCTTTTTCATCAGCAGTATCCTTTTATCGTTTTGCTTTTAAGCCTGTTTCAAAACATCAATCATTGAAAAAACGCTTCCTTTAATCCCTTTGGCAATTTTGCCCTGAAGGTAGGCGACACCGTCAAGGGTACCTTCAGCATAAATATCACGACCACTTATGTTGTGCGTTATAGCAAATTTTGATGTTTTATCTGCAGCGTCGAGAGTGTACGTATGCCATCCATGACCATCCAGATACGATTCAGGAATCTGCCAGTCACGTTTTTGAATCTCAGGGTCCCGCTCTTTTTTGATGTCAGATTCAGCAAAATCAACGCCGAGTTCGTTAAAATAGCGAATCATCGCTTTAGCAGTGCCGCTGGTATCCGCTTTCCAGCTTTGATGACTCTCCACAACGTCAAGAGAATACCCCTTAAAGAGACCTGGAAAGGTTTTTGCCGCATACTCCATCATCGCCTGAAGACCGACGATCTGCTTTGCCATATTCGGCGCTATGACAGCCGGAATTGATGATTGAATGACAAGCTCTCGTATTAACTCTCTGTCTCCGCCGGTGGTTCCCATGACAAAGGGGAGATTATTGTCACAATAGAATTTAACATTTTCATTCACCGCAGTTGGGTGTGTATAATCAATTGTAATAAAAGGCCCTTCATTTTTAACCAGTTCACTGATTGTATTTACTCGTTCTGCATGTTTAACAAGGGTGAAGTCAGTACCGTTCAGGTTGAAGGTGTCCTCAGTGATGTCCGGCCCGGTCAGCGATGCGGGAAGTACCTCAAATCGTTCGTCCTGAAGTGCGTGTGTCGCAATAGTTGCGGCGACATTGCCGGGAAGCCCGTTTATCATTATTTTTACTCTGTTCATGGGAAGTCCTTTTTTTCTTATGGTCACAAAATCGTATTATTTAAACAAATAATGTATAAGTCAATTAAATTAATTCGTATATGGTAAATGTCAAACCGGTTCCTGTATGGAATCAGACTGACGGGTAATTGCTAAATTGTTTCGATCAGTTTTCTGAGCTTTGGGAAAAGCTCCGCATTCGTTTTTTTTATATTGCTTTTTAAGGTGGCGACAGCCGTCGGAATATACGCTTCAAACCAGGATTTGCCCTTAACTCTGCTGAGGAAACCAAATGCTCCAAGCATTTGAAGATTGCGGGTTATCTTAAGGTAAATGTAGCTTTTCAGGAAAGACTCTCTGTCGATAGTCATAACCTTTTCATATTCATCTAAAAAGTAGTCGACAAGATGTTCCTGAAGGCTTTCCGGTAATGCCACATAAGGGTCTATAATAATAGATGCCAGATCATATTGAACCGGTCCCAGTCGGCCACTCTGAAAGTCAATAAAATAAAACCCGGACTCTTTAACCATAATATTTTTTGATTGAAAATCTCTGTGCATAAATCCGTCATAGCCCGATGCAAGTGCACAATCAGCAAGCGTTGAAAATTCTTCGAGAAGGGTTATGGGGTCTGTTGTAATTTTTGCAACAGGATTAACAAACGCATTTATAAAATAGAGACACTCATTTTCAATAATGATGTTTTTATCATACCGGGGTGACTGGCAGGTGAGTGATGTATTAAAATTTTTGCCACCATCTACAGAGAGTCGGACCAGAAGGCCCAATATTTTTTTATAATGAAAAAGAATGTCAGCCTCTGACGTTGCTTTGTTTATTGTCTGCTCAAGGTCTCTATCCCCCAGATCTTCAAGATAGACGTGCCCGGGAAATAACTCAGTGTGATATATTTCCGGAACAGGTAATCCTGCCTTTTTCAAATGTTTTCCGATGCCGATAAAGGACTCGACTTCATTAACTAAGCTCCGGTCATTTGAAATGCCATGATCTCCCAGAACCAAAGTGTTTGTATTCCACTCAAGACGATACCATTTACGATCTGAACCATCCCCTTTAAGTTTTTTTATTTCCGGTTTTATTATCGTTTCAGTATTAAATGCCTTGTGTGCTGCAGCATCAATACAGGCCATACTGAATTTTTCAGGGGTGCCAATATCTATCCAGTAATCATTTGTTATAAACCCGCTGACACCATTGCTCTTTTTGATGAGTTTTTTATAAAGTTCAATGCTGCTGGTGAATTTGCCTGCAGGGATATCATCAAAGACCACCGGGTCAAGGACCTGAATGCCGGTGAATGCGAGTTTTTTCAGTGAGCAGTTTTTAAGATGAAAACCCTGAACTAAGCCATTGGTGTCGACAGAGACCTTGTTGAATTCAGGGTAGTCGTGGACCACAAGCGTTGCCGGGTGAGGGTGTGACTGGTGGAAATCAAATACTTTTTTATAATCAATATCTGTAACTATATCACTGTTGATCACAAAAAAAGGTGCCTTTCCCAGAAAATCCTGCACATTTTTGATTGCGCCGCCGGTATCAAGAATTTCTGCTTCGTAGCGTGTCTCAACAGGTATCGGGTATGTGTTCTGAGCAATAAAGGCTTCTATTTGTTCGTGAAGATGGTGAGTATTAATGATGATTGCAGAACACCCTGCCTGGATAAGCTTCTCTATTGTTATCGCAAGAATTGGCTTTTCGTTGACTTCAAAAAGAGGTTTCGGAGTGATATCGGTATAAGGGCTGAGCCTGGTACCAAAGCCCGCGGCTAATATTAATGCTTTCATAATTTGAGATACCGGTGGGCAGGCGGAAGGCATTTTTGCCTTTGCCTGCCCTATTTTTTAATTTTGAGTAAGACTTAGATAGTCCTGAATAAGATTAATATAGAATTTTGTATTGTTCTCTGAGCCGGTTTCTGCCAGGCCTTTTTGTGAAAAATACCGGATGGCATTTTTAAAAGTAATATCTGACAGCGATTCAGAAAGCTCAATGTCATTGTTTTTATACATTTTTTTACCTATGGACTGAACCTTCTTAAGGATAGACTTCGTATCCATGTCGCTACCGGGGTTGTGCTTGTAAAAATTGAGAACAATAAGATATGACTCCAGAAACGTTGTTAAAAAGTTAGCGTAGCTTTTCAGCTTTCTATAGCCGTTAGGCGTAATATCATAGGTGTCAGGAATCGTTGAGTGAGGGGTTATAATATCCTGATCAATGAATGCCTTGATATCTTTTCTAATGATTTGTTCCGGCACCATCTCTCTGTCAAAAGCAAATTCTGTGTCGAAAATGATTTGAAGCTGTGAATAGGACTCATTTAGATCCTTGCTTTCGAACTGGAATGCATCAAGTTTTAATATTGAAAGCGCCGTATAAGCACCCGAAATAAAGAAGTTGATGCTGTTGTTTTTATAATAACCCAAGACAGGGCGTTTGCTTCGGTTAACCTTATATATTGATTTGGAGGTTACCCCTTTTTTACTGTCGGTGTTAAGATCGATGAATTTTCTTCTGATATAATCGTCGATAACGCTGTTAAAAGCCCACTCTTTCTTGGTTTCAAGGGTTTCAGCCAACCAGATATCCTGGTTCTCAAGGTAATTCATATACATGTCGATGTCTGACATCAGCTGTTTGTGAGAGAATCTCTTTTTGGGATTATTAAGGAGACCACTCGCAACAATACCATATGGCGTAGCAAGCGACACATTGTGGATCGACTGGATGGCCTTGTAACCGATACCATTGCAAATATCCTGTTGCTCCTGCTTGTTCGCCTTTTCAAATTCAATGCCCTTGTCTTTTATATACTGCTTCAGGGACACGGGCTCGTGAAAATTGACATAGACTTTTCCGTACCTTTTTTTAAGCACCTGTCTTGCCTTAAAAATCTGGCCTACACTCTCCGGTTCCTTATCTCCGCCTTCAACTTCATGCAGATAGGCTTCCTCTTCGAGGACTCTGTCGTATCCGAAAAAAACAGGTACAATAAGAAGATCTTCACAGGCATTTTCTTTAAATGCATTCACGAGAATGGACATAAGTCCGAATTTGGGGGGCAAAAGTTTTCCTGTCCGGCTTCGGGTTCCCTCAATAAAGAGTTCAATGTTGAACCCTTCTGAAAGAAGTTTTTTCATATATTCAGAAAATATTTTTGCATACAACTCGGCCCCCTTAAACGTTCGTCGCATAAAGAATGCGCCGCCGCCTCTGAAAATAGTTCCCATTGGCCAGAAGGATAGGTTTTTACCGGCTGCAATATGAGGGCAGGGCATATTATTCGTATGAAAAACATAGGAGAGTATCAGGTAATCGAGATGACTCTTATGACAAGGGACAAGAATCAATGGTGCTTTGATTGACTGCTCCTTGACCCTGGCAAGTCCTTTCTGATCCACGACAATGCCTTCAAAAATATTTTTAAAAAGCCATGCAAGAACAAACTGGAATGCCGCAATCCATTTTGAACTGTAGTTGGCTGCGATTTCTTCAAGATATTTGTCAGCTTTTTTGTTTACTTTTTGGATGGACATGTCGTTTTCTTCGGCATGTTGTTTGAGGAATGATTCAACCTCCTCACTGGTAAGTATGCTTTGTTTCAGTTCATCCCTTGCTTTAAGTACCGGGCCGATAATAGTCTGCCGTTTTTTGTTGATGCTTGCTACCAGATGACGTCTGACTGCACTTGCCTGTTCTTCCGGAAGTAGATCTTTCATTTCACTTGTTTCGATGAACTTATCCAGTCTTACAGGTTCTACAATCTCAATAAAGCTATTTTTTGAACCCCGAAGAAAGATATACAGGCGTCTTAGTTTGCCCGGGCGCTCAAGCGGACCAAACAGAATATCAATTGTAGACGGTTTGGTTTTTTTAGGTTTAAGGCTGAAAAACATTATTTCCGGTACAATGTAGATTGGTTTATCTGTTGTTTTTTGAAGATCTATAAGGAATTGTATCGGGTCTGTTTTTTTATTTAAAAACCAGCTGTTGAATGACCGTTTACCGATGAGTGCCATGATAGCGACTCTGCCTTTTAAAAGCTGATCTCTCATATGCCCGCTTTTAAAAGGATCAGCAAAAGAGAGGTTTTTGATAAAGTAAATAAAATGTGAATAAATGATTTTTATCAGATGTAAAGACGGTTGCCAGAGTATGATACGGTGATTGAAGCCAAAACTCGGGTGTGGCAGGCCTGTTTTTTTGAACCGGGTAAAATAAAAAAGATACTCAAAGTGACTTCTGTACTTTGATGTGTAGATGATGATAGCATTCTCTGGTATTTTTTGAATAATATCCTTTTGTTTTTCATCGATGCTTATGTTTTTAAACATGTATCTTCTTAGCGCTTCGGAAAAGAAACCTGTTTTGCGTGGCAGGTGTGATGCATAATGTATATCAGGGCTTATCACTGCCCGTTTTACAGATGAGGCAGTATTGGCTATTTTACGGCCGATTTTTGATAATATTTTTTTAAACATTGTATACTCACTTATATAATATAACAGCCTTTTAAGGGCACAGGCTGATTCTGGTTTATAAAAAAGTTCGCTCAGGAACACATTTATCTTTGCCGGTATCACCTCCTGCTGTGTATTTATCGAAAATAATAGTTAATAAGGTTTGACGGTAAGGACAGAATTTTTGACGAATCTTAAATGCGTATTCGATTCTGATTTGAATACCATCAAAAAGAAATAATAAATTATTAAATAGTACAGATTATTTTAGAGTGCAAGTTATTAACGTTGTTCGTATTTTAGAATAAAGTCCCTGATACAGATGCTCAAAAACGGGAAAAGAGCTTTCCCGTAAGGAAATTCATCACATTTAAGCAGTCTTTTTTTTATTTTTTTAACATGCTGCTAAAATTCAGGGCCGGCCAATTAAATTTTTGGTTTTTTGGGTTGCGTTGCAAAGCGCAATATGGTAGTTTTCCAAGATTGATCGGCAGAGTTTTTTACATTTTAATGACACTCTGTCGCTTCTAACTGCTTGATATTACTATTCGGGGCATAAGTTAAAACATCATGTGCCTGCTGGCATTCTCCGGTGGTTTTAATTGTACAAGACAGAAAATATCCCATGATATGGGAAAAATTTAAAAAAAATATAAAAAATTAGTTAAAGGAGACAGTTATGAAAACTTTAGTTGGTGGCGCAATAGCAGCTACATTA
>JQIA01000241.1_pt1 | contig 25928 bp, 19 predicted proteins | sample 811431 | NCBI WGS metagenome assembly JQIA01 (sample SAMN02998118, study PRJNA258478) | marine sediment metagenome | biome: marine; feature: seafloor; material: sediment; isolation source: oil-polluted sediment collected from 3 locations (0.5 km, 0.7 km and 0.9 km)... | place: USA: Gulf of Mexico ...
CATTGAGCTGAAACACATCTATAGACAGAGCAATGAGCACTTTATTCAAATCCTGAATGAAATAAGAGATGATCAATTATCAGACGCCTCCGCTCTGGAACTGAACAAAAGGTATATCGCAGGCTATAAAGCCAAAAAAGATACCGGTTATATTACCCTTACCACTCATAATGCCAATGCCCGGCGCATCAATACGGCTCAATTGGGTCTGCTGAAATCAAAGAGTGAAACCTTTGAAGCGGACGTGACCGGACTCTTCCCTGAGTATTCTTATCCCACCGAAGAAGTCCTGGCGCTTAAAAAAGGCGCGCAGGTCATGTTTGTTAAAAATGACAGCTCCCCCAAAAAAGAATACTACAATGGCAAAATAGGCATCATCACCCGAATTGATGATGATGAAATTTATGTCAAATGTCCGGGGGAGCCAGATGCCGTCGTTGTATCATGTGAATTATGGGAAAACTTCACGTTCAGCATCAATGAAAAAACCAAAGAGATCGAAGAAGAGGTCATCGGCTCTTTTCTTCAATTCCCCCTGCGTCTTGCCTGGGCGATCACCATCCATAAAAGTCAGGGGCTGACCTTTGAAAAAGCTATTATCGATGCAGGTTCCGCCTTTGCACATGGGCAGACCTATGTAGCCCTTAGCCGGTGTAAATCCCTTGACGGTATTATCCTGAGCAGCAAAATATCACGGTCCTGCATTATCTGTGATCAATCAGTTACTCAGTTTAATAAACATCTCACAGAGAAACCGGTTAACGATAAAGACCTGACCGATGCCAGGCTAAGCTATCAGTTCTTTCTGGTTCAGGAACTGTTTGATTTTCTACCATTAAAAAAATTAATCGACCGATCTCTTTTTCTCCTCCGTCAGGGCGGAACTGCTATTGAAGGTAATCTTAAATCAATACTCGATGAGATTCAACAGCCGGTTTTAGCAGACCTGATCCGAATTACTGCTTCTTTTCACAGGCAGGTACATTCGCTCATGGGAAAAGAACCCGATATTGAAGCCAGTCAGGCAATTCAGGAACGCATCAAAAAGGCCTGTATATACTATTATGATCAGATAGAAAAATCTATCATATCATCCCTGGATGAGGCGACCTTTGCCACGGATAATCAATCCGTTAAAAAATCGATTAACGACGTGCTTATAAAAATAAGAGAAGAACTTATTTTTAAAACGATCTGCCTGAAAGCCTGTAGAGACGGATTCAATGTTGAGACTTACCTCAAAATAAGAGCCGAAGCTTTTTTTAAAAAGAAGACCGCAAAAACCTCTGCAAAAGTAAAGGTAAAAGAGCTCACAAGTGACAACCCCGGGCTACTGAGTCGACTTCAGGCCTGGCGGATACTTGCTGCGGTAAACGAGAATGCACCGGCTTCCAGAGTTGCGACCTTAAAGGCGCTTGTGGCAATTTCCAACACACTCCCTGTTAACAAAACTGAGCTTACAGCGATCAACGGCATGGGTAAAAAACGTGTCGGGAAATATGGGGATGCACTCTTGAATATGGTTCTCGAATTTTGCCGTGAGAAGAATCTGACTAAAAAGATTGACCTGATGGATACAAAGCAGCAGCAATTTTTCGATTTTTAACGATATATGCTGAGCCTCTTGGGAGGCTTCCTTCTCTTTCTACCACGTTGTATTCTTTTTTATCATAAGCCGACTAAGCGCCTGCGGGTATCTGCCCCGTTCCCTATCGATTATAGTGCAGAACACTCCCCTTAAAAGGCTGTGCCATCTGTTCATAGTCTTCAGCAGCGTCCTTCGTATGTGAATAGCCCAAAAGTGCCATTGCTTTATTGAAGCGGGATTGATGCCCCCGGCCGGGATCAATTATGATAATCTCGCATTGTGGTTTCGCATGCCGATCTATAAACCCGGACAACAATTCAGCATGATCCCGTTCATACAAGAGGTCACTGCCGATTACCAGGTCAAACAGACCTAATCCGCTTTCATCATCATCCCAGTCTGTTCGTACAAAAGGAATGGTTTCACCATTATTAAGCTGAACGTTTTCCCGAAGAAAATTTTCAGCTTCCGGATGATGATCAGTGGCTGTAATATCAGCGTTACGATGGTTGAGAACCAGGCTGGCCAGAGCAATGCCACAGCCCACCTCAAGAATCCTCTTGCCATCGATTATATAATCGGACATCAGGTGAGCCAGAGATTCGCCGGCCCCCCATACAACCCCAAATATAGGCCATGTAGCTGAAGAAATTCCCATTTTTTCTGCAACGCCGAAATCATCTGAGAACTGCATTCGATCACGTAAAGATCGGATATGAATATCCATGTTATCAAACTCGATCGTTTGATAACGTATGCGTAACAAGGTCATAATACCCCTAAATATTTTGATGAAACGCAGCACGCTCAACTCAAAATTCTGCTACGCAAACGGAACCGGCAACAAATTACCATTGCCTGCCCTGCGATATCTGTTCCCTGTAGCTACCATGCCACCGATAAATTGTAAATGTCAAATATTATTACATATTTTAGCACGGAGCAACGTCCTCAGACAAATTCCATCAATATTTTTTTATTGATCCGCTCAAAAAGTCTTGACAAAAACACTTGATAATTTAATATAACTACCATGGTAGTTAATAAAATGACAAAGCAAATAATGACACTCGGGTTTTCCGAGTACGAGGCAAGGGCGTACGAGTGCCTGTTGAAAATTCAACCCGCAACAGCATATGAAATCTCCCGTGAGTCGGGAATTCCGTCTTCAAAAATTTATGAAGTAATTGCAAAGCTGGCGGATAAAAAAGTATTTATCCTGCTGGACGGAAGTGCAAAAAAGAAAAAGTATTTTGCCACACCACCAGACGAGTTTATTGAGAGCAGAAAGTCCTTTTTTGACAAAACGTTCAGTGCTTTGGAAAAATCACTCCCGATCCTGGAAAAGGAGACGGATATCTCCTGTGTCTGGAATTTTAATGAATACGGATTTTTTCTGGAAAAATCTGAAAGGATGATATTCGACGCTTCGGAAACAATTCTTCTTTCCACATGGGGGGATGAATTTGATGCACTTGATGCTGAGCTTAAAGAGGCAGAAAAAAAAGGTGTAAAAATTGCCACTGTTCATTTCGGGAAAACAGAGAAAAAAACCGGACAAATTTTCTGCCATCCGATCATGGATACTATCTATGAAGAGAAAGGTGGCAGAGGCTTCACTCTGGTTACAGATTCCGGCACAGCTCTTGTGGCAACAATCAAACAAGATATCACTGTGGAAGGGGCATGGAGCTGTAATCAGGGGTTTATCACATTAGCTGAAGATTACATCAAACATGACATCTATATTATGAAAATTGTTGCCCGTTTTGACGATACCCTGCTGGAAAAGTTCGGGGATAATTATCATTGTTTGAGAGATATTTATAATGACAGGGAAATATAAGAAAATACAGGAGTGTAATATGAAAATATATATTGACGGCGACTTTTACGCCAAAGAGGATGCAAAAATATCTGTTTATGATCATGGCCTTTTATATGGCGACGGCGTATTCGAAGGTATTCGGATTTATAATGACAGAATCTTCAGGTTAAAGGAGCACATAAAGCGTCTTTACCTTAGTGCCGGTGCGATTCTTCTCGATATCGGCATAACGCAGGATGCAATGATCACAGCTGTTCAGAAGACCGTAGAAGCAAATAAAAAAAAAGACGGCTACATCCGCCTCGTTGTAACACGGGGAGTTGGTAATCTTGGTCTGAATCCCTTTACATGTAAGAAAGCATCCATCATCATTATTGTTGATGATATCCAGCTCTACCCGGAAGAGCATTATGAAAAAGGAATCAGCATCATCACATCATCCGTGAGAAGAATACCACCGGATTCCCTCGACCCCAGGATTAAAAGCCTGAATTACCTGAATAATATTATGGCAAAAACTGAGGCCATCCAGGCCGGATGTCTTGAGGCTTTGATGCTGAACCAGCAGGGTTATGTTGCTGAATGCACGGGAGATAACATTTTCTACATCAAAGACAGAGCCCTTTTTACTCCGGCATCATCACTGGGAGCGCTTCAGGGCATTACAAGGGATGTTGTTATTGAGGCGGCAGAAAAAGCCGGAATCACTTTCCGGGAGGCAGCCACAACAACCTATGACCTTTATACATCGGACGAATGTTTTTTAACAGGCACTGCAGCTGAAATGATTCCGGTTGTTACCATTGATGGAAGGACGATTGGAAACGGAAAACCGGGAGAGATAACGCTTGATTTAAAAAAAGCATTCATGAAAAGCATCACGGCATGCGAATAATGACGTCCGGGAAGTCAGAGTTATGCAAATACCGATTCCGGCATCCCCGCCCCCTTCAATTCATAGCTAAATAAATCTGTTTATGCTACATTCTTCTGCAATAAGGACTTTCCGTAAAATTACAGGAGAATGTCGTTGGATAGAGACGCTTTAAACAGAAGTATATTCATCTTTCTGATATCGGCAACAGCCATTGCTGTTCAAATTTCACTGGCCAGAATTTTTAGCGTGATCTTCTGGTACCATTTCAGTTTTTTGATTCTGTCAGTATCGCTCACAGGACTTGCGGTTGGGGGGATTCTTGTAAAAAAGTATTCGGATGTTCTGGCAAAAAAAGAGCCCGATGCAATGCTCTGTACAGGTGGTCTTCTTTGTGGCCTCCTCTTGACTATTGTCCTTTTCTTTATTACCAACAACCCGTTTCATGCCACCAACCTCACTGACAGCCCGAAAACAATAATTCTCTTTTCAATTGTTGAATTTTTAACGACATCTTTTGCACTCTTTCTATTTTTCACACTTATCGGCTCTATACTTGTTTTCGTTTTTCAAACCTGGCGGGATAATCTCAATAAATATTATGCAGTTAACCTTGCAGGCTCTGCAACGGGATGCCTTCTCGCGATTTGCCTTTTAAATCTTGCCGGCGCTGTCAATGCAATAATCCTGCTTGCCGCTATCCTTGCAACCAGTGCAGTCTTCATCTCAGCCGGCAGATATAAAAAACTATCCAATCCCGCTATATTTGTTATTCTCAGTCTAATCTGTTCCCTGCCCTTTTCCGGGAATCTGTTTCCCCTTAAAGCGCTTCCGGGAAAACCAGTTTTGTCAATGCAGGGACAGGAATTTATCTATAAGGACTGGGACAGTCTTTCCAAACTCGATATATTTAAGCATAATAAAGAAAACGATGATTTTTTCGGCCTCTGGGGACTTCCGGATAACAATAAAGCAATTATCCCGGAGCGCCTCGGCCTGTTGACCGATTATCTCTCATATTCAACCATTTTAAAACATGATACCAGCCCCGGTTATTATGATTTCCTGAAAACGCTCCCCATGTACACTGTCTATGATATAGCGCCAAAAGAGCCGGACACTCTTATCATAGGCCCCGGCGGCGGCATGGATATCAGAGCTGCCCTTGAAACCAACTCAAAGAGCATCGACACCGTCGAAATCAACGCCTCAATTGTCAGGGCCATGAAAACTGAATTTGCAGAGTACTCGGGGAACCTTTACAATAAAAAACCTGTCAATCTTATTACCGGTGACGGCAGACAGTTTGTAGAGACAACAGACAGAACTTACGATCTTATACAGCTAAGTGGTGTTGAGACCTATTGCGCTACCCAGTCAGGCGCCTTTACCCTGACTGAAAACTATATTTATACCAGAGAAGCATTTGCCACGTTTTTTAACCATCTCAGGCCCGAAGGCGTTCTTACAATAAGCCGTTGGTATTCACCCTCAACAGACAATTACCCACGATTTACAATGCGGCTGTTTGCCCTTGTATTTGAAACTCTCAAATCAAACAACTGTATAGACCCGTCAAAAAACATTATGTTGTTTCAATCAAATAACTTTGCTGTTCTTCTTGCAAAAAAAACGGCCTTTACACAAAAAGAAATTGCTCTACTGGCAACCAGGGCCGATCAAAACAACTACACATTTCTTTACAGACCCGACACGACCCTCTTTACTGCCATTAAATTTTACAGCTACATAATGGCTGAAAACAAAGACGCCTGGGCAGACAAATACCCGTTTAATATTTCACCGCCAACAGACAACAAGCCATTCTACTTCGAGACCCGAAAGCTAAAATCGCTTTTTAGCGGTAAGAAATATAACTCAGGTTATTCCATGTATGATGGTCAGACAGTCCTTGTCATGCTGACATTTATTCTGATACTTGCATTATTTATATTGGCAGTCACATCATGGAAATCCAGGCAAAACGGAAATAACCTGAAAAGCTGGTTCTATTTCTTTGCAACCGGCATGGGATTTATGCTTGCTGAAGTCACCTTTACCCAGCAACTCATTCTTCCCCTGGGGCATCCTGTTTATGCCTTAAGCGTTGTCATGTTTTCATTTCTGTTTTTTGCAGGAGCTGGATCTCTTTCGTCAATCAGATTATCACGTACTGTTTCAGTAAGACTATGTCTGTTTATCATCACAGCACTCTTAATAACAGAGGCCTTAACCCTACCCCTTATTGTTCAAAAGCTTACCGGTGCAGAGAGCCTGACGATAAGAATTTTTTCAACAATTCTCTTCCTTGCTCCGCCATCCTTTTTAATGGGTATTGCCTTTCCCTGCGGAATCCGGCGTTTCTCACCGCAACAGCAGGATAGAGAAACGGGCACCTACTGGGCATGGAGCTGCATTGGATCGGTAATAGGTTCAGTAATTGCAGTTCTTCTGGCGATTGAGTTCGGGTTTGCCATAGTCCTTGTGGTTGCAGGGATCTGGTATTTACTTGCAGGGCTTATCTTACCGTCCTCAAATCGCTGATTTAATCAATATACCTACCCGGTATATACCTCACAAATGATTATCAATAAAGCATATCCGGTTAGCCCTGAAACACTTTTCTTGACAAGTGTATAATATTTATTCTATGAATCCAGAACCATAATTACACATATTATGTAACGCGCTTGGGGTTCGTTTAATTGAAAGATTTGGAAAAGGTAGACAGAATGAGTGATACAGTTATTAAAGAATTAGATCTGGGTGTATTAACGTTAACACTGAACCGCCCTGAAAAGAAAAATGCCTTCAATTCTGATCAGTGGGGCGCATTGTCCGATGCCCTGACTGAGGCCAGAAACGATGACGATGTGAATGTGGTTCTTCTCACAGGAGCCGGTAAGGATTATAGTTCAGGTCAGGATCTGATAAGTCCGTCAACACCCGGCGGTGCCAACTACCAGACCTGTGAAGATGCCATAGCCGCATTTGATAAACCCCTGATTGGGGCAGCAAAAGGTGTCGCTGTTGGTGGCGGTGCAACGACGCTGTTTTTTACCGACATTCTATACGTGGGAAGCAGTCTCAGGATGAGAATCCCGTTTACCAGCCTGGGCCTTGCGCCTGAATTTGCCAGCAGTTATATGCTTCAGGCGCGAATCGGCACCCAGCGGGCTGCCGAACTGATCTACTCGTCTGAATGGATTAATGCTGATAAAGCTGTTGAATCAGGTATTGCACGTCAGCAATTTGAAGATGATATTCTGCTGGAAAAAGCGCGTGAAAAAGCATTAGAAATTGCAAAATGGCCTGGTATTGCACTTCAGGAGACAAAACGATGCATGATGGCAATGCATAAAAAAGGGATTGAAAATGCACTTGCAGCTGAACGGGATGCCATGACCAGACGCATGGGCAGTCCGGAAAATATTGAAGCTATCATGGCTTTTATGGAAAGACGGGAACCGGATTTCAACAAACTGAAAAAGAAAGACTGATATGCGTCACTAAAACATCAATGACTATCAGTAAGCCGGTGCTGAAAGTGCACCGGCTATACAAATACTGAGAAATGGGAAACAGCATGTTTATTTTTTTCTGACCTTCATGACCCGTTTTATTATCCAGATCATTGGCCGGGTCATAACCCCTTCCATGTCCTTCGCTACCTCATCCAGGAGCTCAGGTATAGCAAGATTCTGAGGACATTTTTCAACACATTTTCCACATTGAATACATTGTGATGCCATTGCCGGTTCAGAGGTAACGCCACCGTTAAAAAAGGTATACATCAATTTCGCAGACTTGTCCTTAAATGCATGGCGGGAGTTATACATGTCAAAACATCCCGGAATATTGACACCCGCAGGACAGGGCATACAGTACTGACAGCCTGTACAGCCAACTTTCATAACCCGCCTGAACGCATCAGCCGCCTCTTCGACAAGCGTGATTTCATTATCTGAAAAGGACTCCGGCAGGTATTTTCCGGCCAGCCTGATATTTTCATCAATGTGGTCGTCATCATTCATCCCGGAGAGAACAACCGTCACTTCCGGATGATTCCAGATCCATCCAAGAGACCAGTCGACCGGTGTTTTTACCTGATCAGCCTTAGCCCAGATTTTCGAAACAGACGGCGGAGGCGTTTTGGCAAGATTACCTCCCCGTAAAGGTTCCATAATCATGACGGCAATATCTTTTGAAGCTGCGTACTTTAAACCAGCAGTCCCGGCCTGGTTCTGTGTATCCAGATAATTATATTGAATCTGACAAAACGTCCAGTCATAGTCATCCACGATTTTATTAAAATCTTCTGCAAGACCATGAAATGAAAATCCGGCATTGATAATTTTACCTGATTTCAGCGCATCATCCATAAATTCTATGACACCATTCTTCTTTGCCGTTTCCCAATGCTCCCCGGAAAGTGCATGAATCAGGTAATAATCAATGCGGTCAGTTCGGAGTTTTGCCAATTGCTTATCCAAAAGTTTAGCCATCGCCTCTTTGGAGTGGGTCATCCAATGAGGGAGTTTGGTTGCAAGCTTTACTTTGTCCCGGCAGTCGTTTTTCTCAAGTACCTTACCTAAAAACGGTTCACTTTTGCCGCTGTGGTAGGGATATGCAGTATCAAAATAGTTAACGCCCTGCGAAAGTGCATGAAGGATCTGCTTTTCAGCCAGTTTTTCATTAATGGTCTGCATCCTGACCGGAAACCGCATACACCCGTACCCTAACACTGACAGTTTATCACCATTTTTTGGCACTTCACGATAAAGCATTTTAGTCCTCCGTAAATCAGCATGTTTAAAAGTAAATCACAGAACCCATATCATAAAAACACAACTAAAAGGGATGCGGCAAAAACACACCGATTAATCGTTTTACGTCTTCAACGGGTATATACAATTATAATTTTTCCCACTAATTTCATACCAGCTACTTTCAGGTCACGCAATGGCTATTTTACCTGTAGAGGAACCATTTCAGGTAGGGACTCTTTATTGTATTATTTGCCTGATTATTTTCAGTTTTTGCTAATCCATTTTTCTGTTACAGGCGCTTTATAGTTCTCGAACTGCATAAGTAAAGCATTCGGATCGTTATCAACAAGAAGCATATCCCGATGTGCCTGCATTACAAATTGTTGATTTACAGCATGGTTAAGAAATTCAAGAAGACTGTCAAAATATCCGCAAATATTCAGCATCCCACACGGCTTATCATGAGAACCTAACTGCGCCCAGGTTAAGACTTCGAGCAATTCTTCAATGGTGCCCATGCCACCGGGCAAAGCAATGAATCCATCGGACAATTCGAACATCTTTGTTTTTCTCTCATGCATTGTTGGAACAACATAGAGATTATTGAGACTGTTATGCGCAACCTTATCAGCAAGAAATTCCGGGATGACACCGGTTACTTTGCCACCATTTTTCATTGTTTCAGATGCAACAGCCCCCATGAGCCCAACTTCAGCCCCACCGTAGACAAGTTCTATTTCCTTTTCTGCTAAAAACCTACCCAGTTGTATTGCAGAGTCAATATATTCAGAACGAGCGCCTGGATTTGATCCGCAATATACACAAATTCGCTTCATTTTTTTCCTTTTTTCATTACAGCCCAAAACCTGAGGCGAGTGCCATTGATACTTGTTATTTCTAAGGCCGCACCAACCCGGTTATCTCATACAAACAGAATCACAAGCTTCTATTTTGCTTCGTTCAAGCAGGTAAACCCCATACCCGGGCTTAATCAGGGTGCAGTTGAATTGCTCAGCAATCCACTCAAACGTCTCATCGGAAAAAAAGAGCACATGTGTCGGATCATTCTTATACCGCCACCCAAAGAACCGATCTGCAGGTACTGCCGGCTGAGTCATGATCGCAAGGAGTCCATTGTTATTCAGAGCTGAAAACAGCGTGGTCAAATCAGTGAACAGATTATGAAGATGCTCAATCACTTCACAAACCGTAATAAAATCATATTTTTGCTTCAAAAGCTCCGGCCTGTTGTCATAAAAGATATCGTAGGTTTCAATATCATAGCCATCCTGCTTCATCAAATCAGCGAAAACCGGAATCGGCCCCGATCCAAAATCAAGGCCGTTATGCGTATTATCTCTATTCTCTTTCAAGGGGGTAATCAGCCGATAAAGAAAATTGACATACCCCTCATCATCATGGGTATTGTTATGACAATCGTATCGTTTCTTTTCAGCTTCAGCAGTCATAAAAAACCGATCCGGAACAAAGACAAGATTACAAACCGGACACAGAACATAAATCCGGTTCTTGTCCTTTGAATACAGCTCCTTGCTCTCCGAAAAGCAAAGCGGGCAGGTTTCGTCTTTTATCTCATTTTGAAGTTTCATATTGTCTTTATTTGATGGGCACGCTGGCGCTTTGCCCATCCTACGGTTTACGGTAAAGATTAATTGTGTTTTTAGCAGATCTTCCAATTCCAAGCCTGCTTGATGGCTTCGAAAAGTGCTCAGATATAAGGCGCCGCAAGACCTGAGGAATGAGGTGTAGGTCCCCTACTCCGCAGTGACGAAGGTCGCCGCGCAACGCAATAGCTGTGCATTTTTCGAAGCCATCATTATGTGTGCATGATGAGGCCGGATGGTAGTGATTCGCCAAAGATAGCCTTCTCTTCCGTCTCAGACATGGCAACAACTTCAAACAACGGCCTGATCTTAGATTCCGCAACACCATGCTTCATCATAAAAGCGATTACCCGCTCAAGCAAGTCCGCATCAATATCTCTGACCCTGTCCCCGGTCTTTCTTACCATCTGAACGATGGCCGGAACAACAAAAGAAATATTATCCCACCTGGTTGAAATCAGTCTCTTAAGCCATGATTCAATCTGCAATGGTGGAATAACTCTGTCAACGGACCCGTAAAGAAGATCCCTTGCACCAAGTCTTGATAATGCCCAGAAATACTGCTGAGGTGATTTTTTTGTCAATTCGCTTAAAAGCTGCTCGCCCAGACGAACCTTATCCTTAACAAGTAGCCTTTCCATATTGGCGATGGCCATCCAGAGTTCTGTCTTTTCCTGTGGCGGGAGTTTCTTCTCACCGTTTTTTCCTTTAGCTTTGAATAGAAATTTTGAGGCATCCTGAAAAAACTGGCGCTGCTGACCTGCCGTGAGGCCTGCGGCTGTTCGACGCCACAAAATCCACCATTCCTTGGCGACTTGCGGATTATTGGGAAAGCGGGTCCCTTTTTTGTAAATTTTCCAAAGCGATCTTAATCGTTCTTCATCAAACCCATGCCCAAAACCAGGTCTTAAAGTAAAGCCAGTCAGATTCAGCCACCGGGTCTCATATTCTGCTGAAACGGATCTGTTTTCAATATTTTTCAGCATTTCATCGGAGAGTGTCCTGATAAATGAAAGGGGCCATCTGTTCTTGGGCTTATTCACAATACCGGTAATTGTTTTTGGGATACCTGTGAGCATTGCTGAAGCATTACTGCCGCCGTTCCCTTTTGATAAAAAAGCGGTTGTAATAACACCGCAGGCCTCTTCCACAACCGACTCTTCAAAGACCTCTGTTTCTGCAACAGCCCCGGCACCATTCTCTGTCCGCAACTGAAAATTTAACTGCCATCTGTGATCCGAGTTAAGTGACCGGCACCACAATACAAGGGTTCCAATTTCGGTAAATTCAGCTTCAATCTTCACCGGAATATTTTCCTGAACGCCCTTTTTTCCATATTTTATAACGGTCTGAACCGGTGGCAGTTCTGTCAATGTCTCGTCAATAGCAACCACATCGCCGCATTTATCACCGGATCGGTAACTCGAGCTGAACACATCAAATGAGACGGGCCTGTTGGTCAACACCGTCATCTTCTTTTCAGCCAGTTCAATAAAAGAACCTTCATCAAGGCCACGTTCAACGATACAAACAGCCTGTTTTGCCTCATTTCCCCCGGTGGCAATCCCCAGATAATACGACCTGGGACTTCCACTGCCGACCCGAACACCTTTGCCGATCTTAGCCATACCGTAATAGGAGGCGCCAAGTGCAACAGCGAGGTCAGGTTGGTTATTTTCCATGACTTTTGGCAGGGTTTCATCCGCCTCATTAAACCAGAATCTTACGGCACTTCTAATTTTTTCTGTTATGATTTCAGGTTTTAGAGAACCGCCATTAAAAAGAATGTGGGCCGGTGCATGACTTTTATCCAGAAGTGCCTGAACTGTCTCTTTATGATGTTCCAGAAACCAACCGAGATGCTTTGTCATTGCCGGTTCCTGTTCATAGGGAAGCCCAAATTCACTGATCCCTTTACGGCCTGTAATCTTTTTCTGCGCAGATGCTGTCACCGACGGAAAAAAGCCGTCAAGAATAACTTCTTCAAGGATGTCGCGGGTCAGGTCGGCTGAAACAGTGCCACCAATCAGACTGCTGCCCTCACCCATAAGGGTTATACGCTCTGAATCGCTTTTTCCATCCAGGATGGCCTCTTTTCCCTGTCTGCACTGATGGCACAGATTTTTCCATCGATCTCCGGTCAGGTTCGGCTTATTTTTGCCAAAGGCCATTTCAACGCGCCGTGCAAGGGCAAGGTCAATATTATCCCCACCCAGAATCAAATGATCGCCGACAGCAATCCTTTCAAATCGGGGAGTTCCCTCTGTCTCTTTTAATGTAATCAGCGTAAAGTCAGTTGTTCCTCCGCCGATATCACAGACAAGAATAAGTTCATTCGGTTTTACGTATTTTTCCCAGTCGGACTCGTGTCTGATCAGCCAGCTGTAAAAGGCTGCAAGGGGTTCTTCAAGCAGTGTTATTTTTTTTAGTCCGGCCATTTTTGCTGCTTCAACGGTCAGATCTCTTGCAACTTCATCAAAAGAAGCCGGAGTTGTTATCACGATAAACTGATTTTCAAGATAAAGGGATTCGTCATCCCCCATTTCTGCATTCCAGGAACGCTTGATATGGTTCAGATAAAGCGATGTTGCTTCAACAGGAGAGACCCTGCCAACCTCATCGCCGGATCCCCATGGGAGAATCTTTGCATGACGATCCGCCTTGTCATGACAGAGCCAGCTCTTTGCAGACGAAACAAGCCGCCCCGGCACTTTTGAACCATGGTCTCTTGCAAAGACACCGGCAAATCGTTTTTCTTCCGTTTTAAAGTGCTGGATAAGCGTATCCTGAGAGATATCATAGTCCCCCGGAATATATAAAAATGAAGGTAAAACAGGATGCTTACCGATTTCTCCGGCCCCTACAAGCTGGGGAACATTAAAGACCCTGATGTTTTTTTTCTTTTTTTCCGTCAGTTCATTTTCAAGATCAATAAATGATACTGCAGAGTTGGTTGTCCCAAGGTCGATCCCAATAATATAACGATATTTATCCGTAGCTGATATCATCCTGTTCCCGTACGTTAAATTCAAGTTTCCATCTTTTGCTGTCTTCTTTTGAAACACACCAGAATTCAAGCGTACCGATATCGGTCACCTCAATTTCAATATTGACGGGGATCATTTTTCCGTATTCCCCTTCCAGTGTCATCTCAATAGAAGAAATATCGACAATTTCATCCTCATCCCAATTTTCTATAAGACTGCCCGTGGTGTCATCCTGCCGGCATGTAGAGCCCATAATGTCAAAAATAACGGACTCCCCTGTAACAATCACAAATTCTTCATCTTCAATTCTTGCCCCGGTGCCTTCTTCCATCCCGTGCGGTGCAACGCAAAGGGCTTTCAGCGGTGCAGGCATTCCTGGTATTGCAGGCATGGATGATTCAATAGCAACATAGTAAGACCGTTCAAGCCCACCACGGATTCGAACCCCCTCTCCCCGTTTTGCAAGTCCGAAACTGGCAGCACCTCTGGCAACAGATAGATCAAAATCATTATTAAATATTTCACGTACCGGTTTTAGCCCTGAATCGTGAGGCTGCCAGGATGTCAGTAGGCCGAGAATTCTTTTTCGGATATGGGCGGCTTTCATAATCCCGCCGTTAAAGAGAACCGCTGTGGGCAGCTCCACATTACCGTCACTGTCCCTGTTCATGGCCAGAAAGGCTGCAAGATGTTTTGTAATTGCGGGATCGGCTTCATAAGACAAGCCCTGCTCCCTTAATGCCGTCCGTCTTTTTAGAGCTGGTCTGTCATCGCCACTGCAGATAGGGAAGAAGCCATTCACAACTATTTTATCAATATCTTCTGATGTGACTTCTTCTTTAATCACACCGGCAATAAGGCCGCTCCCACGGCCAAGGATCGTCACAGGCCAGCTTGCATCTTTATCATTTATAATATTTTCTTTTGCTGTTCTACAGCTGTGACCAAGCCCTCTCATTTGCCAGCGGTCAATCTTTGTCCCTTTTTGTGCAAGTTTTTGAGAGACATGATATGAGAGTGCAAGGTCCATATTGTCCCCGCCAACCAACAGATGGTTTCCGACAGAGATTCGCTCAAGCGATAGGTTGCCATCCTCATCAGAAATTCTGATTAAGCTGAAATCCGTGGTGCCGCCACCGACATCACAGACAAGGACAAGGTCGCCTTTTGCAACAGCGTTTCGCCAGTCATCCCCGGAATCCTCTATCCATGAATAAAACGCTGCCTGAGGTTCTTCAAGCAGGGTAAGATTCTCAAGACCAGCCATTTTAGCAGCCTTTACAGTCAGTTCTCTTGCAACAGCATCAAAGGACGAAGGTACTGTTAAGAAAATATCCTGATATTCAATCCGGTTTGCGTCATCCGCTTGTGCCATAACATAGTTCCAGGCTTTACAGATATGGCCCAGCACTGCTGAGGAGGCTTCAACAGGCGACATTTTTGACACATCCCCTTCCCCCTTCCATGGCAAAACCGGCTTATTTCTGTCTATAATGCTGTGGCAGAGCCATGATTTTGCGGAAGAAATAAGCCGCATCGGCAGTTCTTCACCACGATTTCTTGCAAACGCCCCTACGACAGACGCATTACTGTCGCTCCACTCAAGGTCTGTCCCGCCCTGTGATACATCATGCTTTTCAGGAAGAAAAACAAAAGACGGCAGCATGTTCCTTTTCTCCACCACGCCTTCTTCAACAAGCTGCGGAACTTTAAAAAGTTTCACACCATCGTTTGCAGTAGGATCTACGTAGGCAACAACTGAATTTGTTGTTCCAAGATCAATTCCGATTATATATTTTTTTTCTGACACGTTGTATTCCTGTCTGTTAAGGTTTTTCAAGACAAAATAATACCTGAAACAGTAAATGCAAGGAGGAGATACGACACAAAGCAGAATTCAGAAGTCGGGGAAGCCAGAATATAGAATCGCATCGTTCATTCTCACTTTTATATAAACAGGCAGAACGTAAGCTATTTCATTTTCTAATTACTGGCTCCAGAATTCTGACTTCTTTTTTTTACACAATCTCCACTTCCGCAGGTGATATCAAAAGGCTATTCTCTCTATCAGAAAGAACCGGGAGTTCAAAATCATCTGCCTGCCATCCTTTATGACGAAGAATACCTTTAAATGGCGGTTCACCGGTAACATTACCGGTCAGTTTAACGGCTGCGGGATCAAAACCCTTTTCAATTGTGACTTCCTCACCTTCATCATTTTCAATAACGGGTTTCGGTGAGAGGTATTTACTGACAGTTTTATAACTGTTCTCATGGATATTACGGACTGCAGCTCCTATCTGAGCATCTTCGTACTGATCAAGTTTTTCAAAGAAAAAATCCATAAGACGTGCGTCTCTTTGAAGAACAGAGATAAGGTGGAGAAAAATACGCTTATTCTTATTCGCTTCAATTTTCTTCATCTCTGCTGATGTCTGTTGTTTTTCAGGTTTATTGTCAGTCACAGATAAAGCCCTTGCTGCTGATTTTACAGCAGCCCAGATCAGTATGGAGAAAATAAACCATAGCCCGGCTGATACCGGTAGCAGTTGTTTAAAAAAAATATCCTGGTTAAGAACAGCATTTTCTGAAAGTCTGTTAAAACCGAAGAAAAGGCCAGCATCAAATGCTGCTGTAAAGAGAAGCATCAAAAAGGCTGTCCCCATAAACGCTTTTCGTGAAAAAGTTTTTTGCTGACTCATGATTGTCTCCTTTAATATTTATCAAATATGCATGACGGATCTGTTATGACTAAATGCCTGATAACAGAACCGACTTTTTTACAGTAAATCAAAATTGAACTAATTAAATATATTAAGGAAAAGTGTCAAGAGGAAAACTAAAGATGCGAATTATTCTTTTTAACCGGAATCAATACTTGTCAAATGTGAGCACTAACTTTTCACCACCTTTTTCTATGACAACATGTTTTTTATCGATTCGAACAACCCGTACACCTTCGATGATCCGCCCTTCTCTTGCAATTGTTGAATTGATGACGGCCATTCGTTTTGAAGGTTCCGATGACCATGAAATACCGTGAAGGGTGAGCAGACCACTCTCTTCTTTTTTCAGTAGCAGTTCTCCTGAGATGCCATCAACGCCTGCTGTAGCCATCACGATAGTCGCCTCCGATTCCTCAGGTGCGTCAACCATCCCAGATACTGCATCTTTTGTTTTATTCGCCTGATAAGCGTCAGTCACCTTTCTTACGTCCGGTTCAACGGTTTCGAATGCATTGACACCTGCATCTGTTTTTTCAAAAAAAATTTTTCGGGCGGGCTGTATGGTCTTTTTTTCAACTACAACAGGTGCAATTGTCTTCACTGGCTGAGTATTTTGAGTGACTGTCTTTGGAAAAAAAAGAACTGTAAGCAACAGAAGTGTTGTCGAAAAAAAGAATATGAGGGCATTCTTATATGAGAAAAACCTTTTCTGCTGTCTGCTTTGCAAACGTCTTCCAAGGGATTGACGGGCATCCAGCGGCTGAGGCCATTCAAACGGTCGAGGCACTTTCTCTTCTGCCTCTTTTTCAACTTTTTTAAGTGCTTCCAGAATTGAGCTCACTCTGCCTGCCCCATAATATCCGTGTTATTATTAAGGTGCGGAATCCCGGACGTCACTGTTTCATTGTACAACACAATTTTTGTAAGCGACCCGACAAAACCGTCAACGTTGATACCATTTCTTTCCTGAAGTTCCCGTACAGCTATTTCTGTGGATTCATCATAATCCTGGTTTATCTCGATATCGTTATAACCGATACTCCGCATTAGAATTTTAAGAATGATAACAGCTTCATCCGGTGCATTCAGCGGAATTGTACCACGACATCCGGAAAAATTTTTCCAGGGAGTATATGAGGTTCCAGTCCAGTATATATCAATCTGATCTTCTCGCATTTCCACTGTTTTACCATCATTGGCCGATAATAAAATACTACCGTTTTCATAACCGGATAAAACAAGGTAAAGTGATCTGTCATAACCGGGAATATAAAATTCAAGAATAGACGGAAGATTTAACCTTAACAGGAAACGTATGTCTTCATCTGTTTTGTAAATAGCCATACCATTCTGCTTGGTCCCGAGTTTAAAAAACAATATATCGTCTTCGATCAAGTCCGCTTCGTCATTGATACTACAGTCAGGTTGCCAGCGTTTTAATACCGAGAGTAATGAAATACGCCTCGAGTTTTCGACAAAAACATCATCAAGTGCATCAAGAAGCGATATAGTATGGTCAATTTGCTCAACCGGTTCTTCGACGGTTGGCAGCTCGTTATCGTTTACCACAGGCGCATCATCAAGCGTTGCAGGTTGAATTTCAGAATTGTCCGGCAAAACTACCTGATTCTTTTGGGGCTGTATCATACCGGAATCTGCAGCAATAAAACAGGCCACCGTAAACAGAAAGAAAAGCCCAAACGTTGCGACTGCAATTCGTAAAGGCCGGTTTGTTTGTTTTTTTCTCCGTTCCTTTAGTTCCCCGGCAGCCAGCCGTACAATCTTTCCGTTTATATCCGGGTTTTCTGTTGCAAATGCGGTCAGCAAGGCACGGTCACAAATAATATTAATCAGTCGTGGGAGCCCTTTGGAATACGCATAAACACCCTTTAGCGCAGCCTTACTGAACCTGATCCCCGGACGGCCGGTGGCAATATGAATGCGATGTCTGATATAGTCACAGGTTTCATCAAATGTTAGTGGGACCAGACTGCAGCTTAACGTAATTCGCTGCCCCAGCTGTCTCAACTCCTGCGAATCAAGTTTGTCCCTTAATTCGGGTTGGCCGACAAGAATAATCTGGATTAGCTTGCTGGTCGATGTTTCCAGGTTGGATAGAAGTCTGAGCTGCTCAAGAACTTCCGATTCGAGATTCTGCGCTTCATCAATGATAAGAAGAACCGTTTTATCTTCGGCCTTCTTTTTTAAAAGAAACAGATTAAGTTCATCAATCAGGTCTTTAATCGTCTCTTTAGAAGAATCGATGTTAAGATCATCATTAATAGCCTTGAGAAGTTGAATGGCATCTAATCTCGGATTAAAAATATAGGCGGCTTCAGAATTTTCAGAAAGGCTTTCAAGAAAAACCCGGCACAGTGTTGTTTTACCTGTACCGATTTCACCCGTGATTTCAACAAAACCATCCCCTTGCGAAATGGCGTAAGTCAGGTGTGCCAAGGCTTCTTCATGGCTTTTACTCAGATAAAGATAAGCAGGATTCGGAACAAGTTGAAAAGGACGTTCAGCAAAGCCAAAAAACTTCTTGTACATGGTTCTCCTGATTATCCCTTCTGAAATTTAAATAAATTTCAGATACTGGCTGCAGATAATCATCATGCTGAACAATGATCTATAAGCGCCTTGATTCCGTTAATGGCCGCATCAATTTTATTTCTTACAAAACCGATCGAAAGCGCATGGCTGAAAATCGTAATAAGAAACAAATCGTCAGTAACTTTGTTAAAATGGATATTGTCAGAACTGCCTTTCAGGATAAAAAGAGGAAAATCCCCCTCTCCCAACAATTTTGACATGGCGTTTAATGCCCCAATATTATTTGCAGCAAGAACAGCAAGTGAAGAAGAATCATATGTCATCTCGCCATCATCATACTGTGCTACAATATTTCCGCTAAGATCAGTCAGAATGGTTTGCTGAAGCCCCGCATCAATCAAATCCCCGTTCAATATATCACGTAGTGAATTGAGACGAACTTCATCATCAAGCTGATCGACAATACTTATTTCGATTGCATTCATTTTTAGTATACCCGCATGTTGAACAAAAAAAATCAGTTTATAAGTTTTGAGCTTAAACTGTACCTGTATAGTTTCAGGGCTGTCACTGGAAACTTAAGTAAACCGGTAGATTCTGTTCTGATATTTCAGTCCCCACTGTAAATCCAACGCCACTATATAATACAATTTCATTTTTAACAACTTAATATTTAATGTTAAATAAATCCTTTATTTGTACATTTACAAATGAATTCATCTATGCAATAAAATCATAAATTATTAATAAAAAAAAAGAATTAAACATAATATGCTAAGAGAACTCTCCATAAAAAATTTTGCAATCATTGATGATCTTTCAGTCTCCTTTTCAGAAGGCCTTACCGTTTTATCCGGCGAAACAGGGGCCGGTAAGTCGATTATTATCAATGCCGTTAATCTTATTTTAGGAACCAGAGCATCTGCGCGACTGATACGAACTGGGACGGACAATGCAGAAATTGAAGCATTCTTTGATATAGACGAAAAGAGCCCGGCATCTAAAATTTTAAAAAACAATGATTTGTTTTCAGACGATGGACTTCTTATCAGACGTATTATTTCACGAAATGACCGCCACAAAATATACATAAACGGCAGTATCGCAACCATTCAGATGCTTGCTGCAATCACTGAAAATCTTGCAAGTATTTCCGGCCAGCATGCCCACCAGGGGTTGCTGAAAGAAGACCAGCATCTTCTGCTCCTTGATCAGTTCGGCAACCTGATTAAATTACGTGACACTGTTACTGAAAAATATCATCAAATAACGCCATTAATTAAAAAGCTTAAAGCCAGTAAAACCCGACAACAAAACCAGGCAGACCAGATTGAACTATTAGAATTTCAAAAAAAAGAAATCGAACAGGCAGACATATCTCCCGGCGAGGATGAGCTGCTTGAACTCGAACGCATACGCTTAAAAAACAGTGAACTTCTTATGCAGACGGCAAAGGAATGCCAACAGGCTCTCTACACAATGGACGGGTCCATATCCGAAACGCTGTACGAGTTAAAAAGTAAACTTGACAAAGCCGTTGAAATTGATTCAAACCTTAGCCCCTCTTCGGATGAGATAAACGATATTGTATATCGCATTGAAGATCTTTCCGGCGCCTTAAGAGATTACGAACAATCAATTGAGACAGATAACAATCGATTAGAAACCATTGAAGACAGAATCGACCTGATAAACCAGCTGAAAAGAAAACACGGCGGAAGTTCCGGTACGCTTGCAGATGTTGACAGGCATTATAAAAAAATCTGCCATGAACTTTCTGATGTTCAAAATCTTTCCGGCAATATTGAAATAATTGAAGCAGAACTATCAGGTCTTTATAAAGAGATGGTAACTACGGCTGTCGAACTTTCTGCAAAGCGACATAAATCAGCCGAAAAATTCGCCCGTCAGGTTGAGAAAGAGCTAAAAAATCTGGAAATGTTAAATACAAAATTCAAGGTACACATAACGGACATTCCATCAGAAAACGATCAGGACAACTGGTTATCAACAGAGAATAAACTCATTGTTGAAACCGGAACCGACAAAGCGGTTTTTATGATTTCACCAAATGTCGGTGAAGATATGAAACCCCTATCCAAAACCGCATCCGGCGGTGAGCTTTCGCGAATTATTCTCGCATTAAAAGCTATTCTTGCTCAAAATGATTCCGTCGCAACGATAGTTTTTGATGAAGTAGATGCCGGCATCGGAGGTGGCATTGCTGAAGTCGTTGGGAAAAAAATCCATGAGCTATCCCGTGTACACCAGGTTCTCTGCATAACCCATCTTCCCCAGATCGCAAAATTTGGCGATAATCATTACCAGATTAAAAAAAATGTTTCCAAAGGCAGAACAAGCACCTCAATTAACCGTTTAAATACTGAAGAAAAAATTGGCGAACTGGCACGAATGTTAGGTGGTGTCGAAATAACTGATGCAACATTAAATCATGCAAAGGAAATGCTCAACCAACGTTAATAAAAATGTCGACACTCCCCTCTGTACGATCTGTACATTAGACCTGCAAGCTACTATCAGCACACTTTTTAAGTAAGATTTATCGGTTGACATATAGGGCGACCATTGCTATGGTTTTTTTTGCAATTCTGCACGTTGTAATACTATTATTTGTCACATTAATAAGGAGATAGTTGGTCATGAGTAAAAAAACATTTATTTTTGTTGTAACAACAGTTCTAATGTCATTTTTCGCGGCTGCCGTTCTTTTTGCAGGAACAACCGTGCAGGATACGTTTAAAATGGAGACAAAAGAGTACAAAACAAGAAAATATAATGCCGCAACATTATCACACAAAAAACATATTGAAGAATATAAAGCGACATGTGGCGAGTGTCATCATGATGCAAACGGTAAACCTTTAAATGACATAAAAGCAGGTGAAAATGTACAGAAATGTATTGAATGTCATAAAATTCCGTCACGTAAACCAAAAAAGAAAAAGGGTGAACCCAAACTTACTGATGAGCAGAAAAGAGCTTATCACGCAGAGGCGCTGCACGATAATTGCAAAGACTGCCACAAAAAATTTAATAAGAAAGTAAAAAATAAAACCGGGAAAAAAGGCAAGGCACCGACCAGTTGCAACAAATGCCATCCTGGTGGAAAAATTAAATAAATCAAATAGTTATTAATCAATACAATTCTTAAAAGGGGACTCGCTCTGAGGCCCCTTTTTTTATAACCGTCAGTTTTTACTTGTAAACCCTCTCCTACCTGAACTATACTGAAATATCTTTCTTTAAATGATTTTCTTATTTCACGTATCTCAAACAGATTTTTACTCTCTGCAACGTTATCTTTTTAACGGAAATTATATTTTATGTCTGATGAAATACAATCACTTATGGACGACCTTTTGAGCCCTGACAGCATTCAGCCCAAAGTTGATATACTTGAAAATAACATCAGCAGTAATCTTAAGGTCTCAAAAGATGAGGTTTCAGCAGAAACAATTATTTTGCGAGACGGAACAGGCGCTGTTAGTGAAATCTTGAATAGTGCAATAAAGCAGTTTATAGGAAATTTCCACATACCCGATGCAATTATTGGTGATAAACTTCTGTCGGCACTTCAGGTTGACCCGGCCTCACTTAAAGAATTGAATAAAACCCTCCATTTTACAGTTATGGATCATCCGGGTACAGACCTCACACGAAATGTTGACATAGATATAAATCAAACATCTGTCAAAATTAAAATAACCGGCTATCCTAAAATTGACCCTCAAAACGAAACTATCGTAAAATATTATTTTGAGCACAACCAGTATCCAGGAAAAGTCCTCCCCAATGGCAAATTCGATTATCGTGAACTGCATCGTTTTCCATCGGTTAAACAAGGAGACAAGATACTATTCATTAAAGATCCGGTTAACGGTAGACCCGGTGTTACATATTCCGGACGACACCTTCTCGTAACAGAGCCTAAATATCTTGATATGAAAATTCCGGAGGGCATAATAAGAGAAGATGTAAAAGATGATTCCGGAAAACCTGTAGGGTATTTTTTAAATTCAAAATCTGAAGGTGTTCTCATAATCAATAAAACTGATGATATTATATCAGAAATCAGTGTAAGCAATGTCATCAAACTTGATAAAATTGATTTCACTACCGGTAATATCGGCTCTGAATTTAAATCACCTGTCAGTATTGAAGTCGGTGAAATTAGCACTGAATTTAAAGTGAACGTTGACGGCAGAATAAAAGTCGGACATCTGAATGGCGGCATTATCAGCACAAACCAAAATGCGAATGTCGAGAATATCAGATCTAACAGCGAGGTAACAGCTCAAAATAATATTAAAGCTAAAAATGTTGCCGACTCGTCATTAGAGTCTAAAAGCGGTACGATCATTATTGAAAGTGAGGTAAGGGACTCAAAGCTTACGGCTCCTTCAATTCACTTTACATGCAGAAAAGGCCTGATGCTCAATAATACAATCACAACGGAAGAATGCATTTTTACTGGTGGTTATTATTGTGGCACCAATTCAATCATCCTCGGCAAAGATCTCTTTAAAAAAATTGATAATATTACTGTACAAATTGAAGCTCTTGAAAGCACCGATAAACAACTGGCTACTGCCATAGAAGAAATCAAGGCCAAACTGCTACCGCTCTTAAAGGACCTTTCAACTCAAATTACAGATAACAATGTAATGAATCTTTTTAAACTATTAATCCGGTGTTTTCAATCACTTGAATTTAACTTTGCCTATAAAGCACTTGCAAATCTAAGGCAAAGCCTGAATGTCATGCAAATCGATTCTATACGTAAATCATTTGAAGAGCTGCAAAAACTGACCACACAAAAAATAGAAGTTGAAGATCAGATAGCAGCCATGCAAAAAGAAATAGATGATTTAGATTATAGAATAAACAATATAAAATTTCAGATTGCCGGAGAAATTAATCCAACGGCTACGATAAAAATTTTTTGTGGCAAACAGTTTAATCCGGACGAACCGACATTAGAAATAAAAACATCCAACAAAGATCGAAATGAGGTAATCAAGCTTGAGGGACACTACACACGAGAGGAAGGTTTAATCGTAAAGTAACCAATGTTGAGCTTTGTTACAGATTTTTTTCTATTCTAAATTTTGCCGCAGCTTTTACCATATTTGCTGCCCAGGAAGGTGTGCCGGAAGCATGGCTGTGAAGATAACATGCAAAGACATTTTTATACATGATACCGTCTTTTTTATCCTTCATACCCGTTCCCCGCAGGACTCTTAACGCCGTTTCATTTTGTGACTCATCCCATTCTATTATTTTTGAATATCTGAACTCGTGCCCCTTAACTTCAGTGCCGACATCGAAGTACGGGTTTTCTTTAACAACCGTTGCCACGACATAACCGTGCCCCTGAGGTTTTGCAGAAACCGTAAAAGTTATCGGAAATATACCTGTCATCGGGAAGTGCTCCCCCTCAAGTACAAGTTCGTCCCCCATATACATTAATCCGCCACATTCTGCGTAAACAGGTAAACCGGCATCTGCCAAGCGCTTAATACCCTCTCGATAGGCTGTATTCCCTGCGAGTTCTGCGGCATGTGTTTCCGGGAATCCCCCGCCGATATAGAGACCGTCAATCTCCGGCAATGCTTTATTTCTCAGAGGGCTGATAAAGACAACGTCTGCTCCGGCATTTTCAAGGGCTTCAATATTTTCCGGATAGTAAAACTGAAAAGCAGAGTCTCTAATAATGCCGATTATTGGTTTATCCGCTACATTTGTTGCTACACTTACCACAGGGTGTGCTGTTGATAGTGTTGACCCTGTAATAACCGTGGTAGTCTCTTTTTCGGCCATATCAATAATGGCATCGATATTCAGATTCTCATTCGCAATCCGTTCAGCTGACTGAATAGATTGAATGGCCCACTCATGCTCAAATGTTGGAACAAGCCCCATATGCCGTTCCGGGAAATCATGTTCTCTTAGCTTCGGGATAGAACCCAGAACCGGTATCCCAGTGTGATATTCAATATTAGTTATAAGGTTCTTTCTGTGCCTGGGCCCGGCAACCCTGTTCAGGATAACACCACCAATTTTAACATCAGGGTCAAAATGGAGACACCCGAGCACTGCAGCCGCCATGGTACGTGTACTCTTTGTGCAGTCAAGACACAAGAGAACCGGCAATCCTAAAAGTTTTGCTGTTTCAGCTGTACTTGTCCTGCCTTCAAGATCACTGGCATCATAAAGCCCTCTGTTGCCTTCAACAACAGCGATATCTGCACCGGAATAATATGAATTTTTTAAATAGGATTGAAGAACAAGATCTTCGTCGATAAGAAAGGTATCGAGATTGTAACAGAGCCGGCCGGCTGCAAGATTAAGCCAGCCGGCGTCTATATAATCAGGCCCCTTTTTGAAAGGAGCGATTTTTTTCCCAAGACTCTTCAGTGCAGCCGTAATACCAATCGTTAAGATTGTTTTACCAGAACCGCCTCTAAGAGCAGATACAAACAAACCCGGACATCCGGTCTTAGTTTCAGTCTTCATTATTCCCTGCACCTGAATAGACTACAAAAAAATTATTCGCCTTCAGTAGCTGCCTGCTTGCCCATACCTTTAAGGCCAATCATTGTAGTACTACCACTTGACCAGTACTCAAGAATTTCTTCTCTTACCATCTGATTAACGATATTCTTTACCGCTCTTGGCTTTTCTTCTGGAAAAAACTTATAAAAATCTTTTAGATAAAACTTAGATTTAGATTTAGATTTTTTCTCAAGACCCGCAACAATCACTACTTTTGCTTCATCGTAATCTAATGCCATGAAATTATTCTCCTTTAAAGAATAAAGCCGGAACCCGGATTATCGGGCCCCGGCTTTAAGGATATCAATATTTACCCGTTTTAAATTCTCTTAGAATTTAAACTGAGTAGACTGACGCCAGGTGTGATAAGCTGCATCACGGAAGTCGTCAATAAGGTGATGT
>JQIA01000242.1_pt1 | contig 25916 bp, 25 predicted proteins | sample 811431 | NCBI WGS metagenome assembly JQIA01 (sample SAMN02998118, study PRJNA258478) | marine sediment metagenome | biome: marine; feature: seafloor; material: sediment; isolation source: oil-polluted sediment collected from 3 locations (0.5 km, 0.7 km and 0.9 km)... | place: USA: Gulf of Mexico ...
GCAGCCTGGTAGCGCACTTGCATGGGGTGCAAGGGGTCGGAAGTTCGAATCTTCTCGCCCCGACCAGAATTTATCTTTTTCAAGAAATCTCCCTTTTGTCACTCCGTTTTGAACATATAAGAAACCTGAGAGAAAATCAAACCCATTAACTATTTGACTATAATCTGTTACAGGTTTATAATTTAAACATTAAGTCTCATCAATTTTCTTTTTATTATCAGGTACGTAGCACACTAAGCCATTAATTCGTCATAAAAAAGGAATTATTATGAGTGATGATAAATCAGGAAAAACATGTGTCTCTTGTGGCGCAGAAGACGGTTCCGGCATTACAGATAAACTGAAATTTAAGAACAGAAAAGGTGGTACGGTCTTTATTCAATACAAGGCTGAAGGCAGCAGCGGTAGCTTGTGTCGAAAATGCTGGCAAAAAAACATTAAACAATTTCATGATAAAATTGAAAAAAGTGTAAAAGCAGCTGGTTGAATTTATTTTACTGACGTCCCTTTTCCAGTAAGAAACCTGCTGATAATAAACGCAGCAACGTCCCTGTAGGCATTAAGCGTAAAGACCGGAACATCAGCAACAATCTCTGCATTGGTCACAAGTGCAACAAGGCCCTCACTGCCAACGCAAAACGGTTCAGGGTGAGCTTCCGGCCTGAAAACCTCTATCTTTGGCTTATCCCCTCGTTTATACCCCTCAGTTATGACAAGATCAACATCCGTAAAATACCCTACAAGACCATCAAGGCTTAATTCTGCCTCCGTCTGTTTTACCATTGCAATCTTATCCGGTGATACAACCATCACTGTATCAGCACCGGCCTTCTGATGACGCCAGCTGTCTTTCCCTTCTTTATCTATCTCAATATTATGGTGAGAGTGTTTTACAACGCCCACTTTATATCCATGATTTTTAATTTCAGGAATCAGATTTTCAATGAAAGTTGTCTTTCCGGAATTCGATTTACCCACAACTGAAATAATTGTTGTCATCGTGTATTCAACTCATTATTTTATTATTTTGTATAATGTTAAGCGAACCAAATCTATTCTGGGCAACTATGTCGCTTTGACGATGATGTTAGGCCTGTGCCTCCCCTGTGTCAAGATATTTAGCCATAAAAAAAGCGCCGCTCAGATTATTAAAAAAGGGTTGGTTGATTATGACCGGCCCCCCTTTTAGCAATACGTACCGGAATGGTATCTTTTACCGCATGCATACGCTTCCTGTTATTTATAGCCACTGCAGTTTCATTTCTAAAAGCTTTTAACCGCTGTATACGGTCAGTCGTTGGCGGATGAGTCATGAGAAGCTCCGGTGCTTTTTCCGCTCGGGTATTAATAGAAAGTTTTTTGAACAGATTGCCCGCGCCATACTCAATTTTTTCCAAAGCTGAAATGAGTGGTTCAGGTGTCCCCAATATTACGGCAGAGCCCATATCAGCGAGGTATTCCCTAACCCGGGACAACGTAAGGTAAACCAGATATGAAATTGTCGGAGCGATAATCAGAGCACCTATTGTCAGCCAGCTGATACTGAACCCGCCTAAAAAAATCAACGGCAGATTAATAATCACCATAACCTGCCCGATCATTGATAACAGGTCGCTTATCCGATTCATTAATAACCCGAACCACATTACCCGCATATCATTATTTTTAATGTGACTGATTTCATGCCCCACCACACCTGCAATTTCATCCAGGGTAAGTTTATTCATTAGCCCTGCCGTAATGGCAATACCGGCGTGCCGGCTATCACCTGTTGCGAAAGCTGCCGGCCGTTCCGAGGGTATATAATACAACTCAGGCAAAGACGGAAGCCCTGCCCTGCTACAGATAAATCGCATCAACCTGTAATATTCAGGAACATCAATATACCTCAATTTTCTTGCCTTGTAATATTTCAGCATCAATCCCGGTGCAAATGACGGGGTCAGCAGATAAACACCGATAATAAAAAACATACCCGCTATCGCGAAAACACCACCAAGCGTTATGTATATAAGCAGGCTTACAATCCCGGCCATAACAACAATAAGTAAAAGGGTTTTTACAGAATTCAAAACACTGAATTTTACAAGCTTCGATGTATTCATGTTTCACCTCCGACTATCGTTTCCTGACTATAACGTAAGGATTGAAATCCGGATTTCAAGAATAACCGAAAAGCCTGTTTAATTATTATTAAAGAAATGCGTGAAAGACACCATGGTCAATTAGAATATTTATGCCGATACACCACAATACCAGACCACCAATAATTTCAGCAATTGTACTGATTCGTGGTATAGCACCCAGAGATCGGCCGATATACATACCTGCAATAGTCCCGGCCCCTGCTACCAGCCCAATAATAATTGCCGGAAAAACGATAGGCGCATTCAACATGGATATGCTGAAGCCAACAGCAAGCGCATCTATACTGGTGGCCACAGAGAGTATAACCAGATTTGCCCCTTTGGTCGGATCAGAGACCTGCTGCTCATCCTCTTCGGAATCAGAGGAAAGGGCCTCACGCATCATGTTTGCACCAACCAGAAACAAAAGTACGAAAGCAACCCAGTGATCAAATCGTTCTATATGAGGGAGAATCGAGAAGCCGGCACTCCAGCCAATAAGCGGCATTAACGCCTGAAACAGACCAAAGTGCCAGGAAAGCCTGAAAATCTGGCGGCCATTGATTTTTTTCAGCTTCATACCAACAGCAATAGAGACAGCAAAAGCATCCATGGCAAGGGCAATGGCTATAACAATTATATTAATAATAGACATGTTGAATGGTTTTCCAATTCAAATTTTCATCATACACACGACGCAATGCATAATGAAAGGGCATTTTTCACACTAAATTTTTTTAAAACTGACATCAGCCTTTTTACCAATCATCTCGCTTTGACTAATAATAACACCGACGAAAACCAGACATGAGGCAAAATACTGTCCTTTTGTAAACCACTCACCCAGAATCACAGCACTCATAATCATCGTAAACACCGGAATCAAATTAATAAAGGCCGTTGCCTGACTTGCCGGAATTTTACTGACTGCGTAGTTATACAATCCAAAAGCCCCTAAAGTAACGGCTGTACCTAAATATAAAATACTCAGAAAAGGTGTCGGTATAATACTGATTGGCAACTCTGTTCCCGGAAGAAACAATACCGGAAAAAAGAACACCGCCCCGCCAAATGCCTGAAGAAATGTTAAGAAAAGGGGTGAATATCTGCTGGTCAGTCTTTTAAGACAAATAGCGTAACCGGCAGCACATACCATTGCGATTAATTCAAGAGAGTTTCCAAGCATTGGATTTGATGCATGCTCAGTAGGTTTTGAAAGAATGCTAAGCCAGACAGCACCGGATATGGCGATCAGAAGCCCTGTAACAATTCTTGGTGTCAGGGTTTCTTTTAAAAAAAACCAGGCGCCAACCGCGACCAGAAGTGGCATAATCGGTGTAATCATCCCGGCCTGTGCCGCTGACGTATAGACAAGGGCCTGTGCTTCAAAGGTAAAATAAAGACAGGGCTCACAGATAACCATTATGGCCATATATTTTAGATCCTGCTTCCTGATATTGATATTTTTAAAGACAAAAGGAAAAAACAGGGCACACAGACTCGCCACAAACATCCTGCCAAAAATAACAACCATGGGATCATAAACTTTAAAGGCAATTTTCAGAACAACAAAGGTACTTGCCCAGAGCAGCATGGCAAACAAAAGACAAATTACAGGTATTAGCGTATTCTGAGTCCGTTCCATTTATAATCCAGTCTGCAAGATTAAAATCATAAAAATAACACTTTACCTGAAAAGATTAAACAAAAATCTGGAACTATTATCTAAGATTAATAACGGCTGAAACCACACCGGAAACGACCTCAGTCATCTTCTCAAAATCCAGTGTTTCCGGGGTATCACTTTTTCGGTGATAATGACCGTTTCTGTAAAAAGCCGTATCGGTTACCATAAGGGCCGGATACCCTTTTTCCCAATAATTGGAGTGATCAGAAAAATCAACGCCTGTGACAAAAGAAGGCGATGTGATCTGTTGCACATCGATTGTTGTTTTTGCCTGCATCTGTCTCCTAAATGAAGCGGCTGTAAAATGTGAGGTAAGATTTGATACAATAAGAATAAAATTACCGGTGTCAGGGTAAAACCACCTGAGAAACCCGAGTGGAAAAATCTGAGAGTCAGGATCATCGGAATAGTAACCGATCATCTCAAGACAAACCATTAAACGGACCTTTACGCCGTCTTCAACCAGACTTTTTGCATGCACAGCACTGCCCATAAGCTCCGTTTTAAAAAACGGCTGCTCTTCCAGCGTATAAGCAACAAGATCAATCCTGTACTTCAGTTTTGACTCAACCCCCGTTAGAAGTCTGGCTATTTCAAGAAGGCCTGCAATACCGCTGGCATTATCATCCGCTCCAGGCTGATCGTCAAAGACATCATAGTGCGCCCCGACAACGATCCGCTCACCGGCTTCAGGCCCGAAAGAACAGATAATGTTTTTATACTCAATGCCATCGGCCGTATATATCTGAGGTGAAATTCGACTGGAATAGTTACCGAAAACCTCTGTAATATAAGCCGCAGTATCGTTCAATATATGCGGGTTATAATAAGTTCGTGGTTCAGTTGATCCGGTGAGTGCCGTAACATGATGAATCAGCAATCCCTGATCCACAGGCATCTTTGTCAAAATTGCGGCCTTGCTCTGGCAGGAAAAAAGGCTTGTGCAAAGAAAAAAAAGAAATAGAATTTTTTTATGCATACTCAACCTGATTAAAAATGAATTATTGTTCCTGAGAGTCTTATCAGCAGAAGGCTGAAATGAAAAGATGAAAACCGATTCAGAGGCTGTCAAAAGGGTTGATAAACATTACCCTGTATTATTCATACAACTATTTAGTCTCTGTGGGGAAATGGTCTTTAAGGCATGACGGACAGATTGAATGGGAAAACTGTGCCTTCGTATGTTGTTCAACATATGCATCCACCCTGTTCCAGTAGCCATTATCATCCCTGATCTGATGGCAATAGGAACAAATCGGAACGATTCCACGAAGCGTTTCAATTTTTTCCTGATAATACTCTATCAGAAGGTTTACAAGAAAAAGGATTAACAACGAGACGGCAATACAAATAAATATATTTATTTTCAAAATCCCGGAAATATTTTTAATAGCAGCAGCCTCAGGCTGTTCCACAACAAGAAACCAGTCAAATTCGTTTATATAGCTAATATTTACATGAAAAACCTGCCCCTCTTTCTGCAGTGTAAAAGCGCTCTCTGCCGGATGCGTCAACTTCTCTCTGAAAATTGAATTGTAAGGTTGACGGTAAATATTAGTAATGCCTTTGTCATAATCTTTACCGGATAATTTAATGTGTCCGTCCTTATCAATCAGATATATTATTCGATTGTATTTTTTCTGATAGTCGTCTATCAGCCTGTTCACTGAACTGACGTTCAGCCCGACACCTGTTGCCCCAATAAACGCGCCATCAGCATCACAAACCCGGTAATTAATAAATATCGTCATCTCATCACTATTTGCAAAATCAGGCTCAACATTAATTTCATAGTTTTCTTCCATCTCTTTCACTCTGAAATACCAACTATCCCGATCTTCAGCAGGTAGAACTTTTTTTAATATGCCTCCCGGATAATAGTAATGCCTTGTTTTCTCTGAAACAAAAAAGCAGGTAAACGCTTTAAATTCAACCGCTGTTTTCTCAAGATACCTGCTTATTTTTTTTACGTCGGCCTCCCCGTTAGTCACCCAGTCCAAGACAAATGTATCGCTTGCCATAAATTCTGAAATCAATATTGGTTTCCTGAGATCATTCCTGATCTCAAAATAAATATTATCACTGGTGATAGGAAGTTCACCGGACGAGATCTCTGAACGCAAAGACGCCCTTGATACATAATAACTCGCAAAACTTGTTACCAGAAACCCAGCGACGAGAAGAACGGTTATGGCTGAAACCAGCTTTATTCTTTTTCTGTTAACAGGCATGTATACCCCAACGAAGTCCAATAATGAAAAAATTAAATCCTTAAAGAAATATATTCAGGCTGGAAGCTGCAGGCAGCTGTAATCCTTCTTAAGCTTGACGAACAAATAATGAAAGAATTATATCATAATTTCAGACAAATAAAAACGTTTCTTATAAGATGCCTGAGACAAATATGTTTGCCCTCAATGTCTTCAGGAAGTATAATGATAATCCGGTTACTTCCCAACGCTTGTTTAATGAAGAATAGTCTTCACCCAATTGAGAATAGTCTTCAAACATATTCAATACTACAAGCACCGAATAGCGATAAACCACATGAATAACTACGTAATCCAAAAGCCCCAACCAATGGCATAATAGATGCAATAAAGTGATATAAAATAACTAAAATCCATAACGGCAACGAACCACCCCTTGAGGCAGGTTAACGATGAAAACACTATTCACATACATATGCTTCTTTTTTTTCTTATTTCAAACAATCGCATTAGCAGGCGTCGTTTTGCCGGAAACAGGTAGTCTTAATGCTCTCCGTTTAGAAATGCTGGCAAACAATAATTATCTAAAAAGTATTAAGTCAACGATTGAGAGCACACGAAAAAGAGCTGATTATAACGGTTCATTGCCTGACCCACGCCTGGGATTTGTATTATCAAACCTGCCGAATAGTAAATTGAACTTCAATCAGGAACCAATGACACAGAAGCAGATCTTTATTGCTCAGAAATTTCCCTGGGCCGGAAAGTTGGATTTAAAACGTAAAGGAACACTTTTTCAGGCAGAGTATCTGGCATATTATCTTAAATCAGAAGAACTGAAATTGTCACAAACTCTTTCTGAGCTATACTACGAGTTAGGTTTTCTTAACGAGAGTCTCCAGGTCAATAAAGACTTAACGGATCTTATCGACCGGATCATCAATGTGACAAAAACAAGATATGTCTCTGGAAAAGGACTACAGCATGAAATGTTTCAGGCGAAGATTGAAGAGAGCAAAATTGTTGAAAAAAACCTTATATTGGAAAAAAAAATTAGTATCACTAAAAGCCGTATCCATGCCCTCCTCAACAACGTCGAGCCTGTACTAACAGGTCAACCTCAAGTACCTGACCTGTTTGAGTTCACAGGTTATACTGATGATTTGGCAGAACTGATTATCAATAAGAATCCTGAGCTTTCAGCCCTGAAAACAATTATTGGAAAAAAAAGAACGGCGATTCTACTTGCAAAAAAAGAGAGCTATCCTGACATTGATTTGAAAGTTGCATACGGGCAAAGGGACGAAGACAACGCAGGAAAAAGCCGCGATGACTTTCTATCATTCTCAGCAACATTAAATATTCCGTTATGGAAAAGCAAACGTCAGAATAACAGTCTCCTCTCAGGCCAGGCCGATGAAAATGCTGCTGTAGAAAAATATAAAAACCTTAAATCGTCTCTTTTAAACAAAGCTAAAGCAGTGTCAGCAGAAATGACCAGCAGCATTAGAAATTACCAACTTTATAAAAACAAGCTGATTCCGCAGGCCGGAATGTGGGCAAAATCGGCACTAACAGACTATGAAGTCGGTAAAGCCGGTTTCAATTCAATGATAAACGCCAATATTCAGACGATAAAGTTTAACCTTAAAGCGAAACAATACCTTTTTGAGCTTTACAAAAAAAGAGCAGAATTAGAAGCACTTGCAGGCGGCAGCCTTCCCGATATCACGTTAACAGACAAAACCAAGGCAGGACAGAGCCATGAAAAATAATGATAATATCAAAAAGTCCCTCAAGCTTGTAATCATAACGGCGGTACTATCAGTTGTTGTTACCAGCAGCTTTTTCATATGGAACGGAAGGTTCCGACAGCCAGCTATAAACGGGCATAATCATAGTGCCGAAGACGCTAAAGAACAACTGTACACCTGTAGCATGCACCCGTTTATCGTAGTGAAAGAGCCAGGTACCTGCCCGGTGTGCAGAATGGATCTGGTGCCAAAAGATAAACCGGCCGGCAATGAAGAAAAAAAAGAACGGATCATTGCATATTGGCGGGCCCCAATGAGCCCAAAAGAGATTTATGATTCACCCGGAAAAAGTGCAATGGGGATGGATCTGGTTCCGGTATATGAGGACGAACTGATCAATGGTGTGGCAATTTCCATCGACCCTGTTACCCGCCAGAACATGGGGATTCGAACAGCGAAAGCCGAATACGGGCCATTATCCCATACCATAAGAACTTATGGTCATGTCACCTATGACGAAACAAGAACAACACAGATAAACCCGAGGTACAGTGGCTGGATTGAAAAACTGTATGTAAATTTTACCGGTCAGCATGTACAGAAAGATCAACCACTTTTCACGCTCTATTCACCTGAACTGGTTACAGCGCAAGAGGAATACCTTGAAGCATACAGGCGTTCACAGGATAAAAATGATTACGGCAAAACACTTCTTGGGTCAGTCCGGAGACGGCTAATGAATTACAACATCTCTGAAAAAGAAATCGGGCGTATTGAGAAAAGAGGCAAACCTGAAAATACAATAACAATACACTCTCCTGTCACAGGTATCGTGACATCTAAAAATATTATTGAAGGTGCCTTTTTTAAAGCCGGTACCAATATATATACCGTCTCAGATTTGTCGAAAATATGGGTCGAAGTCCACATATATGAATATGAGCTTGATAGGATTAAAAAAGGTATGGCCGCAGAGATTACGCTACCCTATCAACCCGGTAAAGTATATCAGGGTAAAGTCACATACATATATCCATACATGCAGCAAAAGACCCGGGATATTATTGTTAGACTTCAATTTGACAATCCGGGTTATCAGTTGAAACCAGGCATGTTTACCACTGTAAAAATCATGACCACAGCTGATAAAAACGGGACTTTCATCCCTGAAGAGGCAGTAATAAGGTCCGGTGATAAGAATATTGCATTTGTGTTAACCGGCATCGGGACCTTTTCACCAAGAAATATCATTGCCGGACTCTCTCTGGACAATGGTAAAATTCATATTCTCTCAGGAATAGCACCCGGTGAGTCAGTTGTCACATCCGGGCAGTTTTTACTCGATTCAGAATCAAAACTGAAAGAAGCTGTCAGTAAAATGTTAAATGCTGAAAAATCTAAAAAAGAGATCGTACCACCACCGGCAGAGAGTGGAAACGGTTTCTTTGATGATATGTAGAAGGGGTTGCCATGATAGAAAAAATAATAGAATGGTCAGTGAAAAACAGATTCATCGTGGTTTTTTCAACACTCTTTATTCTGGTGGGTGGGATTGTTGCAATGAAATCGATGCCACTGGATGCGATCCCCGATCTCTCGGATGTTCAGGTTATTGTGTACACAGAATATCCCGGTCAGGCACCGGAGGTGGTGGAAGATCAGATTACCTATCCTTTAACAACAGCAATGCTCAGCGTACCCCACTCCAAAGTCGTCAGGGGATATTCTTTTTTCGGCGTTTCATTTGTCTATATCATTTTTGAAGACGGCACAGATATTTACTGGGCACGTTCCCGTGTTCTTGAATATCTTAACTTTGTCTCAGGCAGGCTACCGGACGGCATCACGCCAAGCCTTGGCCCGGATGCCACCGGGGTTGGCTGGATATACGAATATGTCCTGAAAGATTCAAGCGGTAAACATGATCTTCAGGAACTAAGAAGTATTCAGGACTGGTACCTCCGGTATGAACTGACTGCTGTGCCCGGTGTTTCTGAAGTTGCAGGGATTGGCGGATTTGTAAAGCAATACCAGGTCGAGGTCGATCCAAACAGACTCCTTGCCTATGATCTTTCGATCCGTAAGGTAAAAAATGCAATTAAACGGTCTAACAATGATGTGGGTGGACGCCTTGTTGAAATGGCTGAAGCCGAATTTATGGTTCGGGGATTAGGGTATATAAAATCGATTGAAGACCTTGAGCTGATCGCATTGGGAGTCGATAAAAAAGGGACCCCCATTCTACTTAAAAATGTGGCAGATATCCATATCGGGCCGGAACTCCGAAGAGGAATTCTTGAATGGAACGGTGAAGGTGAAGTCGTTGGTGGTATTGTCGTCATGCGTTATGGTGAAAACGCCCTTAAAACAATTCACAAAGTAAAAGAAAAACTGAAAGAGCTGGAAGCAGGGCTACCCGAAGGTGTCACCATTGAAATGGGGTATGACCGATCCGGTCTGATCGAACGTGGGGTTAACACCCTCAAAACAAAACTGGTTGAAGAGATGCTGGTCGTCGCCCTGATCTGTATTATCTTCCTCCTCCATTTCAGGTCTGCCTTTGTTGCAATTTTCACCCTGCCGGTCGGCATTCTTATATCCTTTATTGTGATGTACCTTCTCGATATCAATGCAAATATTATGAGCCTTGGTGGCATAGCAATAGCCATCGGCGTCATGGTTGACGCCAGTGTCGTGATGGTAGAGAATGCACACAAACACCTGAAAGCAAACAACGGCGAGCTGACACAGTCAGACGTTATTATAAAAGCATCAAAAGAAGTGGGCCCGGCTCTTTTTTACAGCCTGCTCATCATTACCATCTCTTTTCTTCCTGTATTCACCCTTCAGGAGCAGTCGGGGCGCCTGTTCAAACCACTGGCATATACAAAAACCTTTGCCATGGCTGCCTCATCTGTTCTGGCAATAACCGTTATTCCGGTTCTTATGACATTTTTTATCCGGGAAGAAGGGGTAGGTAAACAGAATGGTGAGACCTATCGCCCAATAATAATATTTGCATGGGCAATAACACCCGCCGTACTAATATTAATTGCAGGAGCTATCGGGATAAACCTGCCCTGGTGGAGTCTTATTGCAGCATTATCTCTCTCGGTTTTCATCATCATCATAATGCTTAAACAGAGAATTTTGGATGAGCACGAAAACCCGATAAGCAGATTCTTCATCAAAATCTATCATCCGGTTATAAGAGTCGTCCTAAAATTTCGTAAAATGACCCTTCTTGGGGCAATTGCTATTCTAATGATCACCTGGGTCCCGTTTTCACAACTGGGCAGTGAGTTTATGCCGCCTCTGAATGAGGGAGACCTTCTCTATATGCCAACGACACTTCCGGGTATTTCGATAACCAAGGCCCGGGAACTGCTTCAACAGACTGATAAAATCATCACCCGTTTCCCGGAAGTAAAGCATACCCTTGGTAAAGTCGGACGCGCCGAGACATCTACTGATCCAGCGCCCTTATCCATGATTGAAACCACCATTATGCTGCGCCCGAAAATTGAATATGAAATCATTCCGGTAAATCGTTTTTTTAGCAACTGGCCGGACTACCTGAAGGGCCCGCTTACACTTGTATGGCCTGAAGAAAAAAAGGGAATAATACTTCATGAATGGCGTAAAAAAAGGATTCCACGTTTTTTTTCAAACTGGCCTGCCCTTCTGAAAAAACCTTTCACAGTTTTTCTACCCGAAGAGCGCTATATCACAATTCATGAACTGGCAGACGACCTGAACAGCGCCATCATGTTTCCGGGCCTCACCAATGCCTGGACAATGCCGATAAAAACCCGGATTGATATGCTTTCAACCGGCATAAAAACACCGGTGGGAATCAAAATAATGGGCCCTGATCTTGATATTCTTACAGGTCTTGGCGAAAAGATTGAAGCTGAAGTGAAAAATATCCACGGAACCCTCTCTGCTTTTTCAGAACGGGTGACAGGTGGCAATTATCTCGATTTCAATATCAGAAGAGAAAGCATCGCCCGATACGGACTGACAATTGATGATGTACAGGAAGTTATCATGACAGCCATTGGTGGTATGAATGTCACCTATACAGTTGAAGGCCTCGAACGCTATCCGGTCAATCTAAGATACAACAGAGAACTTCGTGACAATATTGACCAGCTTCAACGGGTCCTTGTAAAAACACCTGCCGGTGCCCATGTCCCTATGGCACAACTTGCGGATATCTCAATACATAAGGGGCCTGCAGGAATTAAGAGTGAAAACTCAAGGCGAACCGCATGGGTTTATGTCGATATCAAAGGGGTGGACCTTGGTACTTATGTCAAAAATGCAAAAAAACGCATCAATGATAAAATCGATATTCCGGCAGGATACTCCATCGTCTGGTCAGGACAGTATGAATACATGGAAAAAGCCCGAAAAACACTAACCCTTATTGTACCGGGAACGCTTATCATAATATTCATTCTTCTCTTCATGCATTTTCGCAGAATTTCAGATGCTGTGGTTGTCATGGTGAGTCTTCCTTTTGCACTTGTGGGTGGCGTCTGGCTGGTCTACCTGCTTGATTATAACCTCTCTGTTGCTGTCGTTGTCGGCTTCATCGCTCTGGCAGGCCTTGCCGCCGAAACAGGCGTTGTCATGTTAGTTTATCTTAACGAAGTCTATAACCGTTTTGCAAAAGAGGGTAAAATGGCATCCGGAGCCGACCTGCATAAAGCGGTGATTGAAGGTGCAGTCGACAGGGTTCGCCCCAAACTGATGACGGTTGCCACAACACTGATAGGCCTTTTGCCTGTAATGTGGGGGACTGAAACCGGATCTCAGGTAATGAAAAGAATTGCAGCCCCTATGGTTGGCGGCCTCATCTCATCAACCATTTTAACACTTATTATTATCCCCGTTGTTTATTATATGATCAAGCAAAGGGAACTCTATAAAGAATAAAACACTCGAAATTAAGGAGAAAAAAAATGAAAAAAAGTTTAACACTTATCGGTATTCTTGTAGCAACGCTGTTTTTCACCACACCTGTAATCAGCATGGAGGGTCATGGCAAAAACATCCATGAGTCAAAAGTAAACGGAACAACACTGACATATCAATTAATTGATATGACTGAAAACATCAAAAAAATGAACGATAAAAATGCTGCTCACCAGATGACAGGCACACATCACCTTATGATAATGCCAAAAGGCGGTGACGATCTATCCGGGGCAAAAGTCGGGTTTGCCGTAACCGATCCGGACGGCAAAACACATAAAGCTATGGCCATGGGAATGGGTGGTGGCTTTGGTGCAGACCTGCCAATGATGAAAAACGGCAAATACACCATCAAAACAAAAATACTTAAGAATAAAACCCGACTTGATGATGAATTTATCTATCACAAGCACTAATGATCTATACTACGCCGGGCGTAAAACCCCGGCACATTTATCAGGTTTCAAGCCTGAAAAAAAAGACAAGCCCCTTGTTCTTTTCGCAAAATTATCATAAAATTCAGCATTATAATTTATAGCAATCGACAAACCTATCAACGTATAAATACATTTTTTTCCATCAGGAGATTCAGCCATGAAACTTTACGAAAAAAGCTGTAGTCCCTCTTCAGAAGGGGATCAACCTTATACTCAGGACGAAGCTGAAGAATTAATGACAGAACTTTCACCGGAATGGGAACTTTTTGCCGAAGCCAAAAAACTGAGACGGGAATTTAAATTTAAAAATTTTAAAAGTCCGATGAAACTCGCTATGATTATTGGAGATATTGCCGAGACAGAAAACCATCACCCGGATTTAATAATAAGATGGGGGTTTCTTGCTACGATCATCACAACCCATGATGTTGGCGGACTGGTCGAAAGTGATTTTATTTTTGCGTCTAAAGTAGACAGTGCATTCAATCGGTTTTCAGAATTACTCTAATCAAAAACCGATCGAACAACCTGTAATATTATATTGACTGCCCATATTGTATTACAATGTGGGCTCCATCAGCATAAACTGATCGAACACAGTAAGGTCACTATCATTATTCTTAGAATCAGCTGACTTGCTGTTGCAATTTGCAGAGATGGAACCTGCAATATCGGATTGACTTCTTCGTGCCAGCACAATTTTTTGCTGGCATCCGTTTTCTAATAGCCCCACCATAGTAAGGGTTGTCCCTTCAACAATGAAATCGTCTTTTGCATCAGCATCGGTAAAACCCATATAGCCATCTTCACATTTCAAAACACTCGTTACACCACCTGTGATTTCTTTCTTATACGTAGTAATAAGATTTTCGGAACCTATCTCCAGGAAGACATCAACATTCGGGTTACTATCATACGTCACATAACAGTCGCCGTTTTCATAATTAAACACAAACCAAGAAACTTTTTCACAATACACTCTCCCAAAAAGGTTATCTGCTACAGCATCCCTTCAAATCCTGACAGCAAAATTAAATCACTCTGATTCCCCCTTAAACCAGATAATTCGAGTCAGTAATTACTGTTTAATTGATTGAAAGTCAACTTTTTTAACACAAGTAAAATGAGTAAACAGCGTATTGCTATTGCAATACTGTTTTCTATCATTATTCCCCCTTATTATTTGTACTGTTCAACACCTCAAATTAATGTTAGACATCTAACCAATAAATATATATTTCATTAAACAGAGGGTAAGCAAATGGAAAAATACTCAAGAGACTTTATCAGTCCAAACGCCAAAATTGTTAATCAGGGTAAATTCACATTTGGAACGTTCAACGCGCCTTTCAAAGAACTGAATATGCTCGATGCAAAAAAACCGCTACCGTTTCCGATACCAAGAGCACTCAAATATATGCGACTTAAGGAATGGGAAGCATTTCAGATCGGAAATGGCGACTTTTTTATCTTAGGGGCTGTTTATAATGCCAAGTTCATGGGCCTCGCCCAGTTAGTGGCAATAGATATTAAAAAAAACGAAAAATACATCTTTGAAAAATTACTCCCCCCCTGGCGGGCTATTGTAGGGCAGTCAATGCTAAACAGTGTATCATACAGCAGCGGCCGAAACTTTTCATTTCATATTCACAACCATACAGTAAAAAACCGAATTCGTATAACAATCCGAACCCGTGGTCAAAAAGGGATGCCGGATATAAACTGCTCCTTTGAAGCAGCCCACGATAAATCCGTATCAACGCCAATTGTCATCTGTCAGCCTTTTGGGCCAAACAGGGCACTCTATTCCCATAAAGCCCTGATGCCAATTGAAGGCGAACTACAACTGGGCAAAGAAATGATTCAATTTACAAGCGAAACCGGATTTATGATTGTTGATGACCATAAAGGGTATTACCCCTTTGAAATGAAATATGATTGGATAACAACTGCAGGTCGGGACAATAAAGGGCGACTGATCGGATTTAATCTTACTGATAACCAGATCATAAACCATGAAAAATATAATGAGAACTGTTTATGGATTGATGCTGAAACACATCTTCTGCCACCTGTTACAATCTCCCGCCCCGAAGGGTCTATGGGCCTCTGGTACATAAAGGATACTTACGGTCAGGTAAATCTTGTTTTCAACCCGAAAATTGAGGGTAAGGTAGATATAAATGCAATCATATTTAAATCAAAATATCGTGCCCCTTACGGTACATTTTCAGGCTATATTCTGGATGCTGAAGGAAAACAGATCGTCTTTGATAATTTTTACGGAATGGGAGAAAAGAAATTTATAAGGACCTGATAAGCCGACATTTATTGATTTTGATTTATTACCATTGCCAATGAAATAGTTCCGGTTTGACAACAGATTAGTCCTGCTTTACCCGGTAAAGCTTTAAACCTGCCGTCACACAGAAAGCCTGAATATTTGCAACTAAATGATCTGAAGGAAAGGTGATCTTCGGCACAGTGCCCGGATCACCGGACAGGGTGCTGCCATCTGCCCAGTATATTGTTTCGCCCTCATAGAGTTTTTCCAACACTTTTTTCAAATTTTCAATGCCTTCAGCCCTCAGCTGAACAAAACTATCACCGGACAAAATGCTCCTGTCAGACAAGATCTCATCATAGCTCTTATTACGATTGGTGCCTGTAATCAAAGTAAACTGCCACGCATCGTCCGCTTGCCAGCTGTATAGTTCATATCCCTTTATTGAAGCCGGATATTTTTGATCGGATACAACAGGCTCACTGTCCGGGGCAGATGTACTACCACAAGCTGTAAGACATAAAAAGACCACTATAGAGACTACCACCTTGTGTAATTCCTTCATCACCAACGATTCCTTCAATGTATATCTCTGTAATAATAATTACTTTTCAATTTTTAAAATAACAGACAGATTCTAATAATTTTACTATCTATTATTGAGATAAATGTCATACATTATTTTTTTAAAAAAATATACTATGTTTTTCATTATATTTTTTTACAGCAACTATCTACAGGCCTTTATATGTATAAACGACAGGAATAAACTCAAGCATGCCTCAGTTAAACATGATTTTATTGTGATCAATAGAGACACTTTTATATAATGTCCGCCCCATCAGATATAACATTAAAGCGATTCAGAGACATTGAAGTCAGAGTACGGTCTTAGACGGTTTGCTTTATTTCCCGTGCCCATTCAGCGACTGATTCAGGGTCAAGAAAATCGCCGATCTGTTCCTTATTTGTCAACATCAAAACAACTTTCATAAAAACACGACTGAAGAACCCCAGACTCTTTAAGTCGAGTCGCCCTTTAAAATAAGCTATAGAAACGGGCCTGAGCCCATTTTCCAGAACACCGGCTACGTACAAACTATCACTGTGGGTCTTATCCATCATATTCATCTCTTTTAACGGCATCGGAATCGCGTTAAAAGAAGGATCAGAAAATACAGGAAAATCAAACCCTGAATAATCCAGGTCTTTAATAAGATAAAGGCAGGTCAAAAAACACATCACTTTTTTACGGGCAAGAATCCCCCTGTTTTTTTTAATAAATTTTCTGATATTCGGATGAAAATTCTTAAACCGCATTGGACTTCCAATTATAATTGTATCATACGCGTCGAAGTCAGAAACGTCTGAATAATGAGATAATTCGACCTGAGTATCGTCACTTGCACTCAATTCTCTAAAAATAATTTCAGAGGCTTCCTGTGTTGAGTTTGAAACAGTATCAAAGATGATCAGTATTTTATTCATTGCTTTTATTCCTTGCCTTTTAAGGTATAAAAATTCGTTAAATGCCATCAGCGAATCCCTGAACCACACCTTATTTTATTCACATTAGCATTCATACCTTTTCTTATAATATATTTATAAAGCACTTTTTTTATACCATTAAGATTTGTGCCATGTTTTTCATAAAAACCATCGGGTGAGTCAAAAATGCCATAATCATTATTTATGCCGTCTTTTTGTATATAGGTATCACTGCCCTGCCAGCTTACCGGAGGATTCCGAAAGTCAGATGTTGCCACGCCATACCCCCAAAAAGTGCCTGTTACATCAGAAAATTCTTTTTGAAGTTGCCCAAGATAACGGCTATCAAGAATAAACCCTTCAAGGTTAATCCATTTTCCCCTGTAAAAAATTTCAACCCAGCTGTGAATGATATTTGGGGGTGCCAAACCGTAGGCAACACCCGAAATGGCGCCCTTCTGTAATTTTTTATCAATTGTAAACCCATGGAATCGACAAGGTATACCTGTGCCACGAAAAAGAGCCATTAAAAGCGTCCCTTTTGTATTGCACTGACCATAACCGTCATTCAGGACTGTTGACGCCGGAATATCATCAGACTCATTGTAACCAAAAAGAATGTCATTCTGTACATACGCATATACAGAACCGATTCGTTCATATTCCGGTAGCTCTTTCCAGTTTTGAGCCTGAATCAAGGTCGTAAGATCCGGGTGTGAATAATCAAGCATTGCTGTCTCTGTTAGATATTTTTCCATTTGCGTCATTGCCTCCTATAACAATTAAATACTTGTTGTTATCTGTAAGGAGTATCTTATGACTGGCAAAAAATTGCTTGAACAAACCGGCTGTTTTTCAATATTTCTTTAGGAATCATACCAAACATTTTTTTAAAAGTTCGGCTTAGGTGGGCTGAATCAGAAAATCCGGTTTCATGTGCCGCAACTGTCAGGGAGGATCCGCCAAGAACCGCTTTTATGGATTCAATTAATCTGAGCCATAATAAGTAACGACGTATTGGCACGCCTGTCTCTTCTTTAAATAAATGGATCAGACGACCTTCCGAAAGTCCGATATAGCTACTGAGTGATTTTAGCGAAACCATTTTTAATGGCAGCTGATCTAAATAGTCGAGAAGCTTCTCGACTCTGGGGTCAATTTCCCCCGGTAAATTCTGTGACTCCAGAAGAGTTGCCATTATCCCGTCAAGCAGTGACTTTATTTCAAAACAGGGGCTCCCCTTTAGGGCATGCTCTTCAAGGCTGAAAGTAAGCCCTGCCAACCGGGCATAATCTATTGAATGAATCTTTTCGTCCTGAAGATAAGTCTGTTCAAGCTGCCGCGCAATGTCTGTTTCCGGATCTATCAGCAAAACTACCTGTCTGTCACCCATACCCGTAAGTTGGTGGGGCTGATTTGACGCAACAATTGCAGCTCTGTAGTGTTCCTGATTACCGGCAGAATTCAATTGAAACGGTTTATTTATGCCGATAGCAATCTGCAGTGCATAATGCTGATGTTCAGCGGTATCCGTTGACTCTTTCAGCAGAAGTGCCTGGCTGTTCCAAAAATAAAGAACGGACTTTTTGGGAACCTGCGTTTTTTTGATATCTTCATCCAATGGCATTCAACAATTCCTGATGTTATACAATTCAATTATAGGCATTGCTTTAAAACAGTCACACATTCCTGTGCATGTGTCATTGAAATAAGGTGCCCGCCCCCTTTAATTAAATGACAGTGATTCCGGCAGCCAATGATTCTATCTTTGTCGCCATGTATTCTGATAACGCTTGCCGCGGCCCCATTATAGCCCCGCCATTCATTTATCGCCGCACACATGGCCCGAATAAAATCCGGGTCTGATGAACCAAACATTTGAAAGATTGCATTTGGAATCTTTGCGGTAATACGCTGGAAAAATTTTATTGGGGCAACTTTTGCAATTGGAGCAAGTTGCCTTAAAACAGGATTAATTTCTGACCGGTCTACAGCGCTGCCAAATAAAAAAACGGTATCAAGGTTAAGTTTACAGGCAATTTCAAGGGCAACCATTCCACCTAAAGAGGAACCGACGACTGAATCAGTCCGGGATATATTGTTTTCAAAAATCATTCGTTCCGCAAGATCGGAGAGTGTTTTTTCACCTTGGTAGAAAGGCCAGTTCAGCAAATGACAGTCTTTCAACGTCGTCCATGGGTAAGGATACATTCGCGCATCTGCACCCATTCCGGGAAGTATAAAAAGCATTTTGCCTCACTGTTTTGTCAGAGCGAGTTTTAAGCCAAGGGACGCAAAAATAAAAGCAAATGTCCGCTGAATTCCAAGAATTCGTCCTGGCGAATTAACAATAGAATTTCTCACGCTGTGAGCAGCCAGACCATAAAGCAGAAAGACAACGAGAGTCATTCCCATAAAGACAGCACTCAGTTTTATCATTTGCACCATTACCGTTGAATTACCCTCAGGTGAAATAAACTGTGATGTAATAATAAATTCTGTGCTGAGCATAGATTACCTCTTATAGAATTTGCCCTGTTTGATGCTTAACCGTCACTGCCACTTTTCCTCTCGCACAAAAATGTTCTTAAATCTTCATAATAATTCTTCTCCCATGAGATAGAATTATGATCTGCACCTTTGAATACTTTAGCCGTTACCTGTCCCTCAGGAAATGCATGCACTAGCCGGATTGAATTGTTATAAGGAATGACCGTATCTTTTTCGGCAATAAGTACCAGTGTTGACGATTTAATCCTCACCACCCTGCCGATAGAATCGTATTTATCCTTCAGCAAAAGAGACATCGGGTACATAAAATACTGTTGTTGTGCAACATTCCGGATGCTGTCAAATGGTGTTACAAGAACCATCTTTGCCACAGGGCGTTCAGATGCCAGATATACTGCAACCCCACTGCCAAGACTCCTGCCGACAACAGAAATATCTAAATGTTGATGATCAATCCTGTCATACAGCAGCAACGCATCAGAAAAAATACCTTTTTCAGTAGGTGTCCCCGTGCTGCCGCTATACCCCCTGTAATTAAAAAGATACACCGTAAAATCAGGAAACGCTTTCAGAAAATCGGTGGCATTACAGACTGCCTGCTCTCCATTACCACCAAAATAGATTATTGCTTTTGCCTGCCCCTTATTTAAAACAATAACATTGATTGTTTCACCTGAATTTTGGAGCGACATCTGATCATATTTATGATGAATCTCCCCGACCGGAAAATAGAGAAAATTCCGTTGGGAAAAAAATAGAACCAACCCGGGAACAAGATAGGCAAGAAATGAATAAATCAGAATTCTTTTTAGACTATTCCGCTTCATGGTCTTCAAACCTGGTTTATCGTTTGATCATTAAATCACGCGTCTTCATTTGTTGTATTTTTCGGCATAAACTTCAGCCGACTCAAATAAAAGCGGAATCTTAAACGCCTTAAATTTTTAACTTAAGCAATTCATCAGTCGTAATAACAGAAGTTGCTGCCTTTTTAAAATCTGCGATTTTCTTTTGAAGCCGGGCATCATCTTTCGTTGCAATTGCATCACTGATAACAGTTGTTTTATAGCCTCTGTTTGAAGCGCCTTTTAAGGTCCTGTCAACGCAGGCTTCAGCATCCATACCTGTAAGAATAAGATGGTTAATTTTTTCTTTCTTTAAAAAAGTTTCAAAGTCGCTGTTTGAAAAAGCATCCATTAGCTCTTTATTAAAAACAAGATCATTGATGACTTTAAGCCTTGAATCAATTTCAACGCCGGTACTCCCGTCTGACAGCAGCTCACCTGCAAGGTAATGCATGATTGTTCCTTGTTTAAAGGCCTGCCTGATATAGATAACAGTTAAATCAGTCTTGTCTGCCATTCCTGTAATTCTGTTTACATTCTCAATCAGACGCACTGCCTGTGGCTGGTTTATGGCTGAGCCGCGTGATTTGTCAGTCAGGTCGTTCTGGACATCTATCACAAGCAGCGCTTTCCGCTGTTCGGCATAAGGCGCGATTCGGGCTCCGACAGTCTCTGTTGAAAAATTTCGGTAATTCAGGAATACAACTGTGCTGCAAATCATAACGGAGACCACAACAACCAGCAAAACATACTTCATCTTATACCTCCGAAGAGTGTTAAAAAATGTTAAATACTTTTTTACATTATTAATAAATGACTTAAAATACAAGACCGTCGCCTACAAATCACTGCCAGATCTGACTTTTTCCGTCAAAACCGGTAGGAGATTAACATGGACATTATTCGGAGTCAGCTCATAAGCCGCACCATATGTAAAATCAAAGATGGAACCAAGAACGCCGACACCATAAGCTAAACAAAAAGGTGTATTCAAAAGCCACCAGGCCCCTGTATCTGACGAAACTGTACCGGAAGCCGGTTCATATCCCTTTTTTTCAAAATGGATAACCTGACTTTTCTTCCGTGGTAAATCCACAATAGCAGGTGTCAAATAGGCGACACCATCAATAGTGAATGCTGCCCCGGTCGGAGACGACGATATTCCGATCTGTTCATGGGTCCCCTTGATAACAGTCGCACAACCACCGAAACAGAGACTTAACATCAGAAGAATAACAAATACCGACTTACATGTTTTCATTTCTTTCCCTTTCATATTGTATCCACACCCAGAAACATTTCCTTTATTGCTGATACGCTTATAGCAATTTATTTTTTTTATAAAAACAATTATTCTGCTAATGGCTCATAAATCGTGCTATATTAATCAGATGAAAATCACCGATAATATAATTTTAACAGGCATGCCTGCTGCGGGCAAAAGTACTGTGGGCGTTATTCTTGCCAAGAAAATGGGATTCGCCTTCCTCGATACGGATGTCTATATCCAGACCAGAGAGGCAAAACTCCTTCCTGAAATTATTAAAAATAAAGGGGTTGCCGGATTCTGCAGCATTGAAGAACAGCATGTCCTGTCCATTACAATAAAAAGGCATGTGATTGCTACCGGGGGGAGTGTTATTTACGGGAATGAAGGGATGACTCACCTGAAAAAAAGCGGAACAATTGTTTACCTGGAAACATCGACAGAGATTCTTCTATCCAGAATTATAGATCCCGAGCAGCGGGGTGTTGCCAAACAGCCCGGTCAGACAATCAAATCGCTATATGAAGAACGGCACCCTCTATACCTTTCTTTTGCAGACATTGTGATCAACTGCAATAACTCGGCATCACCTGTTCAGACTGCAGATGAAATTATTCACCGGTTAAACCGGTAAACGTATTAAACTTTTTAGTCATCCACGACATCATCAATCTTCTGTGTAAAAAGCATATCCGTTTTTACCCTTTTCCTTGATTTGGTACATAGCAGCATCAGCCCTATTCTGAAGCGTTTGTGAATCTTCGGCATCGTCAGGATAAATACTGATGCCAATACTTGTCCCAACAAAACATTCAGTGTCGTCAACAGCGATGGGCTGTGAAATAACATTTATGGCCTTCGCTGCAACCGTTCCCGCACCATCCGGCCCCGTCAGATCCTGAAGAATAATGACAAACTCATCCCCCCCCATACGGCCTACCGTGTCATTCTCACGGACAATGGAGATCAACCTGTCAGCGACTACCTTCAACACACAATCACCGGCTTTATGCCCCAGTGAATCATTGATCGGCTTAAAATTGTCCAGATCTAGAAATAAAAGCGCCGTTTTTGTCTTATGACGCCTCGATGCGACGATGGCCTGAACAAGGCGATCTGAAAAAAGATGCCGATTGGCAAGTCCTGTCAACGGGTCATGGTGGGCAAGATAGCTGATCCGTTGCATCGCTTTTCGCTGCTGTATTGCCAGTGCATAAAGTGACGCAAGGTGCTCAACAATTTTAAGAGACCTTTCATCATATGGCTTATCAGCATTAGCAAGAGCAACCAACCCGACCAGCTTTCCTTTTTGAATCGCTGGTGCTGCAATCATTCGGCTGATGGGAATATGATCGTCCTGAAAATGTCCCTTATGATTACATTCTTCAGAAGAGTTAATGATAATCGATTTCCTGCTTTCTGTTATTTGATGTAACAGTCGACCTTCTTTTCTAAAATCAAGGTTGCATGACAGGCGCTTACAGGCCTTTTTAGTTTCAATAGTAAAGCCTGACATAATCAGCTCATATACACCATCTTCACTGTAGGCTGTGAAACCATGTTTGCTCTTTGTCAATGCCGCGGCCTCTTCAATCAGAACCGTTGATACGTTTTCTATCGAGTCAGCAGAAAGCAACAGGGTCGATATTTTTGCTGACGATTCATTTAATGAATATTCAAATGCGGCTTCTTCTTCAGCCTGTTTTCTGACAGTTACATCTTCATAAATTACGACTATCTCGTCAGATGGCAGTTTATAAACAAATAATTCAAGACTTCTTTTTAACCGTGTCTCTTCAAATACTTCCGCCGGAAAAAACTCGGCACTACCAGTTTCCCAGACACGCTTAAGCACATCATTCAATCCGGCATCAAACACGTCCGAAAAAAATGTTCGCATTGGGTGCCCGATAACATTTTCTTTTTTCAGTTTTTCAAGCGATTCAGTTTTTCGATTTAAATCAGCAGTGATAAAAAGCTCAGGATTATCACGTGAGGGCAGAGAAACGATAACCCCGCTGCCCATCCTGTCAAAAAGTTCGCTGAATCGGGTTTCACTCATCTTGAGTGATTTTTCAGCTGCCCTGCGCCTTGCACCGGCCGATGATATCAGCCACAGGCCTGCCCCCAGAAATGTAATAAGAATGAAATCAACAATCAATATACCTGTGCGCAGCCTGTCAGCTTTAGACGAAATCGTCTTTTTTGAGACATAAGAGACTATTATCCATTGATAGTCTTGCCCCCTGACGATACTGCTGCTTGACGAAAAGGCTTCAGAAGAACCGGTACTTGAAGCTGTCTCCTCAGGCCAGGGATAAATATTTGCAAATGTAAACAACCCGTTATTATTGTCAAATTGTCCTGAACCTGCCGATGAAATAATGCTCCAGACATCACTATATCTGTTTTCAAATGTCTTTTGATGCTTCTCTTTAAACATGAACCCCCATTCGTCATCTTCATCGGGGCAGGATAAAAAATAGCCATCAGAATTCAGAAGCATTACGTCCCTCTTATTACGGGTTACAGCTTTTTCAATTTTATCGAGAAGGTTTTTTCCCAGGTAGTTTAAAAGAATGATACCCTTTTTCCGACCGAAAGAATCATAAATCGGTGTCCCGAACCGAATAATAGGCTTATACGGCCTTTCGATCTCACCATGCTCAATATTTAAATCAAACGGGGAAACAAAAATCGCACCATTTTTCAGCTGCATGGTATCAGTAAAATAATACCTGTTACCTTTTGACTGAAGCTGGTTATCCGGTGTGATAAGCGGGTTGCCATCGTTATAATTGACCCTTACTTTCTCTGTGCCGGTACTATCCAGAAAACGTACCTGATCATAGACCTCTTTGTGAAGACTGAATTTTCGAAACTCCTCATTAAGTGTAGCACACACATCCAAATGAGATGAATCAAACATTTCATACAGGTGAGTACTGCCAGCAATAATTTTCAGATCACTAAAGACATCATGCAATGTATGTTCAATTATTTCTCTCTGTTGTTCCACCAGATTCATTTCACTGTTTTCAATAACAATTTTAGCTGTTTCAACCACAGAAAGATACTGCCATATCGAAATCGCAATAACAAAAAAAGCCATCAGGAAAAAACGGATATAAAAATCGAGTTCTGGCTTTTTCGGGCGAAACACTCTTCTTCGTGCAATATCAAGTTCGTTAATGCTGGCCAAAGTTACTGACTGGAGATGATCTCTGTTTCGTTTCAAATCGACATGCGATCGTATTCGGGCCTTTAAAACTGCAGGGTTATAGGGTTTGATTATATATTCTACGGCACCAAGCTCAAATCCCTTTACCTGCGACGGAGCCCGATCCAGTGCACTCACAAATATAATCGGTATTTCATTTGTTCGCCTGTCTGCCTTAAGCTGCCTGCAGACTTCATATCCATCCATTTCGGGCATCATAATATCAAGGAGGATAATGTCGGGACGGGGCAGTAAACAGGCAACCCGGATAGCTTCTTTCCCATTATCAACGGAGACTGTTGCATAATCCTTCTTCAGCAGTTTTTCAAGAAGCCTGCTGTTGACCGGTTCGTCATCAACAATAAGAATAAAGGGTTTCTCAACTGAATTGTCCATCATCTTCCCGAATAGATATGAATTATTATGTTCAACATCCGGAGCGCCTGTATCTTCTCCGGAGCAGAGGTATGAATTAAAGAGACTTTATTTAAAAATTTTACCCGCTGAGCACGTAATTGTCAATAAATAACAAACTTAAACAGCCAATATACAGTAAACAAATTAAATAGTTAAGATAATACAATTAGTCATAACAATGCGTACAGAGCCCTCTCAGGCTAATCGGATTGACATGCCTCCTTTCTGAGCTGCCCCGATACATTCACGACATGAAAATAAAAAAAAAATAATTGATTAAAAATTTAAAAGCGCTATTATACTCAAAAGAAAAATTTTATATTTATACGATTTGAGTTAAACGGCTGTAAAACATGTATTCCCAGCTATTTCGTTCATTTTTTTCATCCTGGCCGCCCTCAGTTTATAGCGGATTTTTTGCTTTATATTATCAGTCCTGCGGTTACGATCGAATGACCCGGAGAGACTGTTTTAAGATATATTTCAGTATTAATTAATTTTTAATTGGATTTATTGAATGGCAGTTAGCACGTATGATGCAGAATCGATAGAGGTTCTTAAAGGACTTGACCCGGTAAAAAGACGTCCGGGGATGTACACTGATACTGACAGACCGAACCATCTTGGTCAGGAGGCTATAGATAACAGTGTTGATGAGGCAATTGCAGGCTTTGCGGATAAGATCGC
>JQIA01000243.1_pt1 | contig 25903 bp, 21 predicted proteins | sample 811431 | NCBI WGS metagenome assembly JQIA01 (sample SAMN02998118, study PRJNA258478) | marine sediment metagenome | biome: marine; feature: seafloor; material: sediment; isolation source: oil-polluted sediment collected from 3 locations (0.5 km, 0.7 km and 0.9 km)... | place: USA: Gulf of Mexico ...
ATAAGGAAGGCCATTAGAAATAAGCTCTAGAGTGGCTTGTTTTTTTTTTTTTTTAGATTCTTTATCAAAAAATGCCACAATTTCTTTTCTTGTTGGCACTTCATCTTTTGTATCAAATCCAAAAATATGATAAAGATACTCAGACCATATAATCGTTTCTGTTAAACTATCATACTCCCAATACCCAATTTTTGCAATTGTACCAACTTCAAGCAAATCGTATTCTTTTTTTTCTATAAGCTCAAGAGAACTTTTAATCTTTTGAGCTGCAATTACTTTTTGCGTTATATTTCTAGCAGATGAAACAAAATGACTGATTTTTTTATTTTTATAAACTGGTGATGATAAAAATTCTAACCAAATAAAATGCCCGTCTTTATGAAGAACTCTGCAAGAAAAAGCATCTGTAAACATACTATTAGACACTCTTTCTTTCATTACACCAATTAAATGCCCAATATCATCTTTGTGAACGATACCAAATACTTTTTTTCCAAGAAGTTCTGATTGTTCATAACCCAAAAGACTTTTTATAGAAGGACTAATGTATTTAAAAGAACTATCTAAATCGTGCAAACAAATTAAATCATTAGAATAATCGGTCAAAACACGATACATCTCTTCGGCTTTTTCAATTTTATCTCTTGCCTGTTTCTGTGCTGTAATATCTTGATTCGTTCCTTTTAAACTAACCACAACACCGTCATCTCCGAAGATAGGTTTACAAATAGATCTTACTGTTTTTTCCTCATCATTGTCTAGACAAATTCTGAATTCAATATCGAACGGAATTCCTTCCCTATAAACTAAATCTCCAGCTCTATTAAATAATTCTAAGTCATCTTTGTGAATTCTACTTCGAATAGTATCTTCATTTGGTTCAGGGTCTTTTACATCAAAATCCCAAATACGAAATGTTTCATCGGACCATTCTGATTCTTCACTTGAATAATCATAGAACCAACTTCCAACATGTGCTAATTCTTGAGCTTCATGTAAGGCATTGTTTAATTCATATAATTTATCGTTTTTCTGGTCTAACTCCTTTTGCCTCCGTTTTTCGGCTGTAATATCCTGATTGACCCCATTTAAACTTACCAATTTACCATCATCGTCAAATATAGGTTTACAAATAGATCTTACTGTTTTTTCCACATCATTGTCTAGACAAATTCTATATTCAATATCGTAAGAAGCTCCTTGACTAAAAACTAAATCTGTCGCAGCATTAAATAATTCTCTGTCATCTTTATGAATTCTACTTAAAAAAACTTCTTCATCCGGAATGGTTTTTTTACAATCAAAACCCCAGATACGAAATGTTTCATCGGACCATTCTGATTTTTTACTTGAAAGATCATGGAACCAACTTCCAACATGCGCCATCTCCTGAGCAGCATTTAAAGCATTATTTAATTCATATAATTTTTCGCTTTTAAGATCTAATTCACTTTGTTTTAATTTTTGTTCTGTAATATCTTGTGAGATTCCTCTTCTACCAACAATCTCATTTTTATTATTGTATATAGGTTCTCCTATGTTACGTATCCAACGTTTTTCATTTTTTAGATTGATCATTTGTAACTCAATGTCAAATGGAATTCCATCCTTAGCAAGAATTACGGTAGCATCAATCAACTTTATTCTTGATTCTTCATTAAAAACACTTAGAATCGTTTCAATCTTTAGCACCTCACCATTAGGATCTGAACCATAAATTTTATGAATTGCCTTAGACCAAGAAATCGAATCAATTTGCTTATCATATCTCCAGTAACCTATTCTAGCCATTCTACCGGCTTCTTTTAATGAGTATTCATTTTCTTTTACAACTTTTAGCGTAGCTTGAATTTTTTGTTTAGACAACTCTAATTCTAGTTGTGCTTTTTTAGACGTTGTAATATTCTGGGTAACACCTCTTCTTCCAATAATCTTATTTTGTTGATTATATAAAGGCTGGACGACGTTTCTTACCCAAACTTCTTCATTTTTTAGGTTGATGAGTCTAAACTCAAGATCAAAAGGGGTACCATTTAAATTAAGCTCTAAGATGGCTTTTGCTAATTTTTCTTGAGATTCTTTATCATAGCATGATACTATTTCTTCCCGAGGCGGAATTGTATCAGTTGGATCTATTCCAAAAATATAATAAACAGAATCAGAAGACGTAAAAGTATCTGTTGTATTATCATACTCCCAATACCCAATTTTAGCTATTTTACTAGCTTCATTCTTGGAGTATTCACTTTTTTCTAACAGTTTAAAGGAAGTTTGAATTGTTTGCTTCGAAAGTTCTAATTCAAGTTGTACTTTTTTAGATGTTGTAATATTCTGAATAACACCTCTTTTACCAACTACTTCATTTTGTTGATTATAAATAGGCTGAACTACGTTTCTAACCCAAACTTCTTCATTTTTTAGGTTGATTAATCTAAACTCAAGATCATAAGGGATCCCTGTTAAATTAAGACCTAACGTAGCCTTCGCTAATTTTTCTTGAGATTCTTTATCATAGAACATCACCATTTCTTTACGAGATGGAATTTTATCTTTTGGGTCTAATCCAAAAATATGATAAACATAATCAGACCAAGAAAAAATATCCGTTGTAATATCATATTCCCAATACCCAATCTTAGCAACCTTACTTGCCTCATTTTTAGAATATTCACTTTTTTCTAACAACTCTAGAGAGCTTTGAACTTTTTGTTTAGAAAGTTCTAAATCATGTTGCACTTTTTTAGAAGCGGTAATATTCTGCAAAATACCTCTCCTTCCTATTAACTCGTTTTGTTCATTATATATTGGCTGAACTACGTTTCTAACCCATATTTCTTGATTTTTAAGATTGATTAATCTAAGCTCGACATCAAAAGGAATACCCGTTAAATTAAGTTCTAATGTTGCTTCTGCTAATTTCTCTTGAGAGTTTTTATCTAAAATTTTTAAAAGATCTTTTCTTGGTGGAATTTTTTCATTTAAGTCTACTCCAAATAATTGATAAACATACTCAGATCCAGTAGAGGTATCAGTTGCAATGTCATATTCCCAAAACCCAATCTTAGCAACCTTACTTGTTTGTTTTAAAGAATAATCCTTTTTTTCTAACAAGTCTAAAGAGGTTAGGGTTTTTTGATTTGAAAGTTCTAAATCATATTGCACATTTTTAAAAGCTGTAATATTCTGCAAAACTCCTCTTCTACCAATAATCTCATTTTTCTGGTTGTATATTGGTTGAACCACGTTTCTTACCCAAACGGTTTCTTGGTTCAAATTGATAATTTTCAACTCAAGATCATATGGAGTCCCTTTTGATAAAAGTTCTATTGTGGCTTTTGATATATTATCTAGAGATTCTTTATCATATAACTTCAGAATTTCTTTCCGTGACGGAAGTGGCTGTTTTGGGTCAAATCCAAAAATATGATACACATAATCAGACCAAGTAATGACATCCAAAATACTATCAAATTCCCAATATCCAATTTTTGCTATTTTACTCGCTTCATTTTTAGAATATTCACTTTTTTCTAATAACTCTAGAGAACTTTGAACTTTTTGTTTAGATAATTCTAATTCATGTTGCACTTTTTTAGAAGTTGTAATGTCTTGATTGATTCCCTTTAAATGAACAACCTCTCCATTTTCTCCATATTTTGGTTGACAAATACCTCTCAAGGTTTTTTGCTGATTATTAGAAAGACAAATTCTAAATTCTATATCAAAAGGAATTCCCAAACCAATAGCTTTCTTAACAGAACTATTATGCAAGTCTAAGTCTTCGGGGTCAATTCGATTTAAAATTGTTTCAAATTTAGGATTACCTTTTTTAGGGTCTAATCCCCAAATATGAAAAACTTCTTCAGACCATATTGATTCTTCATTTAAAGGGTTAAATAACCAGCTTCCAATCTTAGCTAACTTCTGAGCCTCTTTTAGTGAATATTCACTTTCTTCTAACAAATCAAGTGAGGTTTGAATCTCTTTTTTAGAGTATTCTATCTCAAATTGTGCTTTTTTAGAAGCTGTAATATTCTGAAAAACCCCTCTCCTTCCAACCATTTCATTTTGTAGGTTGTATATGGGTTGAACTATAGTTCTTACCCAAATCTCCTCTTTTTTTCGGTTGATTAATTTCAACTCAATATCATAAGAAGTACCAGCGGAATCAAGATTTGAAGTAGCTTTTAATAATTTTTCTTGAGATTCTTCATCAAAAAACACCAACATTTCTTCTCTTGAAAGCGGCTCGTCTTTGGGGTCTAATCCATAAATACGATAGACATAATCAGACCACGTAAGAATATCTGTTATACTATCATAATCCCAATACCCAATTTCAGCTATTTTACTCGCTTCATTCTTAGAATATTCACTTTTTTCTAATAGTTTTAAAGAGGTTTTAATACCTTCCTCAGCTACTACCCTTTCTGTAATATCTCTACCAGATGAAACAAAATAGCTAATATCATGCTGATTATAAACAGGAGATATTAAAAATTCTAACCAAATAAAACGTCCGTCTTTATGACGGACTCTACAAGGAATAACATCAACAACAACACCGCTACTATACACTTTCTGTTCAATTGCATCTTGTAAAGGCTCAATATCATCATTATGAAGTATATCAAAAACTTGTTTACCTAAAAATTCTGATTGCTCATAACCTAAAATATTTTTTACAGAAGGGCTTATGTACTTAAAAGTGCTATCTGGTTCATGTAAACAGATTAAATCATTAGAATGATCAGCCAATAAACGATACATCTCTTCAACCTTTTTAATCTCGTCTGAAACAGACTCAAACTTTTGTTTAAAGCTTAAAGATTGAAATACATCTTTAACCTTAAAAATAGGTGATTCGCTATTCATTGAATCAAAATACTTCAAATAAATATAAAAAATGATGCTGTAAAATACTGTAAAAAACCCCTTTGAAATTAATCCTGATATTAGAATTGAATATAGACTATCGAATCTCCAAAATGTTATAAATGAAAAAAAGAGGGTATCAAAACTTACAACAATCAACATCGTTATTAAAATTCGAAAGAATAAGAATCGAATATGTCTAGAGATAAATTCAAAAAGAACTATTATTAACAACGAATCTAAAAAAAGTGCTATTGTACCTACAATTAAAACTTTTGCACTATTTTTAAAAAGATTACTAGATATATTAATAGATGCTTCTTTAAAATACAATTCAAATGTTTGTAAAAGAATGGCGGTTACAATATTTACGATAATCAAGGCATAGATTATTTTCCTTGTTTCACTGGCATCTTCTTTTATATATATTATTAGTAAAATAAAAAGAGTGGCTGTAAAAAAAATAGAAAATCCAGGAGAAATAAGTAAAGAATCAGTAATTGAAACAAAAACTGTGCTCGATAAAAATACTTGGATGAATTGGAGTAACCCCAAGCAAGCGAATAAAACTCCAATTCCTAACCGTTTACGAAGTCGAAATAATAAGAGTATAACAAAGGCAACTAGAGTCCCCTGCAAAAGCAAGATCGCTATCTGATTATAATTCATAACTTAAAATTAGTTTAGGGGAGACCTAAAATTAATTATTAAAATCTAAGATAAGCATAATTTTTATTTTATCTTTTGAAGATAGCTCTTTATAATCTAATGTTTTAGCATTATAAAAAACATTAATCTTGTTGATAAAATAATATTCAAATAATTATAATTGATCAAAAAAAAGAAATTAATGTAGATTTTAAACACCCTTAGTGAGAAAGAGCATTGGCTATAGGCATACATAATTGTAAACCTATAATTCTTTTAAATTTAGGGAATAAAAAAATCCAGCATAAAAGCTGGATTTTTATTTATATGTAAAACAAAAAAAGGTTATTCTACGGTAACAGATTTTGCTAAATTTCTAGGTTGATCTACGTTTTTATTTAACATTACAGCAATATGATATGACAATAACTGAAAAGGAATCGTAGTTAACAATGGAGTTAACGCTTCTTCTGTCTCAGGAATTTCAATTATATGATCTGCAATTTCTCTAACAGCTGTATCTCCTTCTGTAACTATAGCAATAATTTTTCCGGCCCTAGCTTGTATTTCTTTAATATTACTTACTACTTTTTCATAATGACCTTTGTTTGTAGCAATTACAAAAATTGGCATATTTTCATCAATCAAAGCAATTGGTCCATGCTTCATTTCTGCCGCAGGATATCCTTCAGCATGAATATAAGAAATTTCTTTTAACTTTAAAGCTCCCTCTAAAGCAACTGGGAAGTTAAACCCTCTACCTAAATATAAACAGTTCGTTGCATCTTTATAAACAGCAGCAATACTTTTTACGTGCTCATCAATTTTTAATAATTCTTCAACTTGCTTAGGAATTAACTCCATCTTTTGAATGTAATTCTCAAAAGCAGCTTCAGATAGTGATTTATTAGCTCGTCCTAATTTTAAAGCAATTAAAGTTAAAACTGTAATTTGTGTAGTAAATGCTTTTGTTGAGGCAACTCCAATTTCTGGACCTGCATGAGTATAAGCACCAGCGTGAGTCTCTCTAGCAATAGAAGAACCAACTACGTTACAAACACCATATACAAAAGCTCCTTTAGATTTTGCAAGTTTAATAGCAGCCAAAGTATCTGCAGTTTCTCCCGATTGAGAGATCGCAATTACAATGTCCTTATCTGTAATTATTGGGTTTCTGTATCTAAATTCTGAAGCGTATTCAACCTCAACAGGAATTCTTGCCATATCTTCAATAAGATACTCTGCAACCAATCCTGCATGCCAAGAAGTACCACAAGCTATAATAATTATTCTGTCTGCATTTAAAAACCTTTCAAGATTATCCTCTATACTAGACATCTTAATGATATTTTCCTTCGCTAACATTCTCCCTCTAAAAGTATCTGTAATAGCTTTAGGTTGTTCATGAATTTCCTTTAGCATAAAGTGATCATAACCACCTTTTTCAATTTGTTCTAAACTCATTTGAAGCTCTTGAACATTTGCATCTACAATAGAATCATCATTAATTTTACGAATTATAACTTCTTCACCTACCTTGATGATTGCCATCTCTTCATCTTCTAAGTAAATAGCATTTTTGGTAAATTCTACAAAAGGTGAAGCATCTGAAGCAACAAAAAACTCTTTATTATCTTCTCCAACACCTATTGCAATAGGGCTACCTAAACGTGCAACAATTATTTCATCTGGATTGGTTTTATCAAAAACGGCAACTGCATAAGCACCAACAACACTAGTTAACGCCAATTGAACAGCTTTCCCTAATTTACATCCTTCGTTACGTTTTACCTCTTGAATTAAGTTTATTAATACCTCAGTATCTGTATCACTTTTAAAAGTATAACCTCTAGATATTAGTTCTTTCTTTATGGTATCATAGTTTTCAATAATTCCATTATGAACAATAACCAAATCTTCATTCTCCGATAAATGTGGATGAGAATTTACATCATTAGGAACTCCGTGAGTTGCCCAACGTGTATGTCCCATACCAATATTTCCTGTTTTTCTTTCTTCATCTTTACCTACAATAGACTCAAGATCAGAAACCTTTCCTTTAGTTTTAGAAAGCTGCATCTTCTCGCCATCATAAATCATTACTCCCGTACTATCGTAACCTCTGTATTCTAATCTCTTTAGCCCGTTTACTACTATAGGATAGGCCTCTCTATAACCTATATATGCTGATATACCACACATAACATTCTTTTTTTTGGTAAGTTAATTAATTCTTTTTCTCTGAATATGAAATTTTTAATACTGCTCTTTTATCTACATTGATAATATCCTGATTTAAAAGCGTTACAGCTTTAGGGTTCCAGTTATAATTTGTAAAAACAGTACTAGAAACTGGATCATCTGTAGTGTTATAAACTTTTAATTTTAATAACGGCGCAAAATCATCATCTCCACTAATTAAATCTGAGATATAATCTGTAATCTTAAAAGTATATTTTTCAGGCAAACCGCTAGTGGCATTTTTTTCTAGTTCACCACCAAAAGTAGTTTCTGTATAAGCATCTTTTATTTGACTTAGACCTGATACCGAAGAAGAATTTTCACCTGTTTTGTACATATATAACCTACTAGGAATTGCAGTTGTATCTGAAGATGGATTAATATAAAACGTTAATGAAGCATCATTTATTAACCAATTCTTTTCCCTTAATTCTTCAATTTTATCAGCAATACCATTATTATCAGCGTCAACTCCAAAAAGATCAATAGTAGCTTCACTACCTGCAGCTCCTTGTAGTTTTATTTCATTATTAACAGGATACGTTTTATCCTCCATTTTATAAATTGCAGACCTTATTCCTGATAGTAAAAAAGAATCATTTTTCCTAAAAGTTTTAATAGTATCACCAGATTGGGTAATAAAAGCTGTATTTGTATAATACACTTCTATCGAAGGCTTTAAAGCAGTAACAGTATTACTAAAATTAAATGGAATTAAAGATCCTTCCGACCCTTTTGCCTGTAAAATCAGCCCTCTAAAATAGTCATTAAATGCATCTTGAGAATCAAATTCTGAAGATTCATATTTATCTAAAAAGATATCTTTAAAACTAATTTCATTTAAAGGAATTACCGCGAAAGGCAGAGGCACTATAGAAGAAGTAGAAGTTGTGTACTTAACTATATCCTCAGTAATAAGCACTTTATTATTAGCCCATCTTTTTACAACCATTACAGTATCGTTTGCATTAGGTATAAACTGAAAATCAGTAACAGCATTTAACGAAGCTCCACCTGTACCCATAAAAACATCATTAGAATTATATGAATTTAATTTTGATGGATCTGTAGGGTCTAATCTATTTAAATAGGTAGTAGATTGGTATGCATTAAAGGTAAATGCTTTTGATGGATCACCAATAACATCGTCTAAAGTATACTTTGGACCTTTAGGTGTGTTTTCTGTTAAAGTTGCTTGATATGGCAATTTTATAAAGACAGTATCTATTGTTGTAACAATAGAAGTTGTACCTGTTTCATACTTAGCAAGTGTATCTGCTTCAATTAAAGTTAAACCTGTATTTATTGCAATCTGAGAAATAATAGAAGCTTCAATTTTCTCATACGCTGTTCTAGCATGAACACCCAACAAGTATTGCCCGGGATCAAAAGAAATATTATCTGACACCACACTCTCTACTGAACTATTTTCTGCTGTAATTTCAACAGTATACGTATCTGTATCAAACTTTGTATTACTAATTACATCAGATCCAATGTCTGTAAAATCCTCTTCACAAGATATGAATGTTGAAAATAATGACAATAAAACACCTACGTAAACACTCTTTTTAATAATTTTTATCACTTTAAAAAACAATTATTTAACTGATAACAAATCAGTGTAAAAATTTAAATAAGATTCTTTTATATTCTCTGGCTCATAATCTAAAACAGGCATTTTCTGTTCTTCAATAAAAGAACTTAATTCTTCAGAAATCTCTTCACTTCCATGAATAATTGCATCAGAATTTTCTATTGCACTTTTTAAAATATTAGTATGATTTGGTGTTTCAACAGTTGTTATTTTATCATTTTCAGATAAATCAAACTTAATTTTATCAGCCAACTCAGAGCTTAATTCACCTTCAAAACCATTATTATACAATGAAGTAACAATTTTACTTTCTGTAAATAAAGGCTCTTCTTTGTAAAATTCTCTTAAATAAAGTGGTAATAAAGAAGCCATCCATCCATGAACATGAATAATATCTGGAGCCCAGTTTAATTTTTTAACAGTTTCTACAACACCTTTTGCAAAGAAAATTGCACGTTCGTCATTATCTTCAAATAACTCATCATCTTCGTCTGTAAAAACAGCTTTCCTTTTAAAATACTCCTCATTATCAATAAAGTAAACCTGCATTCTTTCTTTAGGAATAGAAGCAACTTTAATAATTAAAGGCATATCTAAATCGTTTACAACAAGGTTCATACCTGATAAACGTATTACTTCATGCAGTTGATGTCTTCGTTCATTAATTACACCATATCTTGGCATAAAAATTCGTGTTTGAACACCTTTAGAATGCGCATTTTTTGCCGAATTAAAAGCTGTCGATGACAGTTCTGTCTCTGGCAAATACGGCACCACTTCAGATGATACAAATAAAATTCTCTTGTCCTTCATTAATCAAACTCTTTTATGAGATGCGCAAAAGTACAAATTATTATGCTAATATCGTGTTAAAATGGTAAGTTTGCAGACTTATCACATAGTTTCAGAATGAAAATTTTAAAAAAAAATAACGAGTTAAAGACCTACTTACAAAGGCAAAGACAAGAAAAAAAGACCATTGGATTTGTACCAACAATGGGAGCCTTGCACCAAGGTCATTTGTCTTTAATAAAGCAAGGAAAAAAGAAAAACGATCTAGTTGTTGTTAGTATTTTTGTGAATCCTACTCAATTTGACAATAAAGAAGATTTAATAAAATATCCTAAAACGATAGAAAATGACACTAAATTATTAGAAAGTGTTTCTTGTGATGTTTTGTTTTTTCCTTCTGTAGAAGAAATTTATAAAAATGATATTTCTTCTGAAAACTTTGATTTTGATGGATTAGAGCATCAAATGGAAGGTAAATTTAGAGACGGTCATTTTGATGGAGTTGGAACCATTGTAAAAACGCTATTCGAAATTGTTGAACCTCACAGAGCCTATTTTGGTCAAAAGGATTTTCAGCAATTACAGATCATCAAAAAAATGGTAAAAAAGCATCGTTTAAATGTTAAAATTAAAGGCTGTGCTATTTTTAGAGAAGAAGACGGTTTGGCAATGAGTTCAAGAAATACAAGATTAAGCAAAGAGCAAAGGGCAGCATCACCTTTCATCTATAAAACGCTTAAAAAAGTTAGAAAGAAATTTGGCACAGAAAATGCTATTAAAGTAACTGAATGGGTAGAAAATCAATTTAAAAAACACCCTTTACTAGAGTTAGAGTACTTTACAATTGCTGATGAAAAATCATTAGAAAGCATAAAAAACAAAGAATCTAACAAGAAGTACAGGGCTTTTATTGCTGTTTTTGCAGGAGAAATTAGATTGATTGATAACATTCGTTTAAAAAAATAGTAATCAAAAAAAAGAGTATTTTTGCCATATGTTAGTACAAGTTGTAAAATCAAAAATCCACCGCGTAAAAGTTACAGGGGCAGATTTAAATTATATAGGAAGCATTACCATTGATGAAGATTTAATGGATGCTGCCAACATTATTGAAGGAGAACGTGTTCAAATTGTGAACAATAATAATGGAGAGCGTTTAGAAACATACGCAATTCCTGGACCTCGTGGAAGCGGAGAGATTACATTAAACGGTGCTGCGGCTAGAAAAGTTGCTGTTAATGATGTTTTAATTCTAATCGTTTACGGTTTTTTAGAATTAGAAGAAGCTAAAAAATTCAAGCCATCATTAGTTTTTCCGAACGAAAAAGATAACACACTTACATAATTTTGAGCATCAAAAAGATTTTAAAAATTATATTACCTCTCGTTTTGGGAGGTTTTTTAGTTTGGTATTCTATCTCTAAGATTTCTATGGATGTCTTAATAGGCTATTTTAAAGAAGCACATTATAGTTGGATTTTCCTTGGGTTATTTTTCGGAGTTTTAAGTCATTTATCTAGAGCTTACCGATGGAAATTTATGCTAGAACCTTTAGGTTTTAAGCCTAAATTCACCAACAGTGTTTTAGCTGTTTTGGTCGGTTATTTAGTAAACTTAGCACTACCAAGAGCAGGAGAAGTTTCTAGAGCATTGGTTTTAACAAATTACGAAGACGTTCCGTTTGAAAAAGGATTTGGAACCATCGTAGCAGAAAGAATTGCCGATTTAATCATGATGTTATCCATCATTGTGATCACACTTTTTGTCCAGTTCGATTTCATATACGAACTCTTAACAAAGAACTTTAATCCAACAAAAATAATAATCGGTATAGCGGTTGTTATAATTGGTTTTTACATTCTTTCATCATTTGTTAAAAAAGCAAAATCCGGATTTTTACTAAAAATAAAAACTTTTATTTCTGGTTTAGCAGAAGGAGTTACAAGCATCTTTAAGATGAAAAATAAATGGGCATTTATTTTTCATACCGTATTTATTTGGGTAATGTATGTTGCCATGTTTTGGGCAACAATTCCTGCAATTGACGGTTTAAACGTTCCTTTAGGTGGAATTTTAATCGGTTTTATTGCTGGTGGATTTTCTATTGCTGCCACAAATGGAGGAATTGGTTTATACCCAATTGCTGTTGCTGGCGCCTTGGCTTTGTTCGATATTCCGACAGAACCTGCAACCGCTTTTGGTTGGATAATGTGGACCGCACAAACTGCAATGATTATCGTTTTTGGAGGTTTGGCATTTTTACTTTTACCAATCTACAATAAGAATAAATAACTTCGTGTGGTTTTTTTTTAAAAATTGTATCGAGAAGTTGGGCGTTACCTAAAGGTCGCGCTTTCCACTATATCTTTTTTGCAAAAAAGCAAAAAGGATGCCGTTTCAATCGCTAACGCGAGTGTTTGCCAACTTCAGTAAAAGTATAAACAAAAACAAAGAAACTTACACTCAGTTTGTCATGCTGCAAGCATCTCACACAAGAGTAAGAAATACTGTATTGAGATTCTTGCAGAATGACAAATTGTATGGAGTAAACTGGGTTAAAAAACAACCTGCATAAAATACAGTATCTTTGATAAAAGCAATTTTATGAGCTCTAAAGAAAAAAGAAAAACCTTAGATAAACAGAATTCAGAAACAGATAAAAATGTTTTGAATGAAGTAGAAACTATTTATAATGTTTCAGACAACATTATTTCTGATAAACATAAAAAATATTAGACCACAGATTAGAACTTCACAAAGAAAACCCAACAAGAGGTAAAGATTGGAATCAAATAAAAGCAGATTTATCAACTAAATATGGCGCTTAAAATCGTCATTAAACCAAAAACGGAAAAAGAACTTTTAGAAGCTTTTTTAAAAAACACTTTAACAAACCTATCAGGTCTTTTACTTACAATTTTGTCACGCTGGAAGCGTCTCAATAAGAGTGAGAAAATACTGTGTTGAGATCCTTTCAGGATGACAAATTGGATGGAAACACAATAGAACTCTACTCAAAATTAAAGCCTGAAATTTTAATCCTTTTTGTAACTTTACAACTTTTAAACCTTTGCAACTTATATAAAAATGGCCAAAATCAAAACAACTTTTTTCTGTCAGAACTGTGGAACGCAACATGCGAAATGGGTAGGACAATGTGGTGCTTGTAAAGAATGGAACACCATTGTAGAAGAAGTAATACAAAAAGAAGAAAAACGAGTTTGGAAACAGTCTACAACTGCAAAACAGAATGTAAACAAACCTTTAAAAATTGCTGATATTCAGTTAAACCCTGAGGAGAGAATTATTACCAACAACAATGAATTAGATACTGTTTTGGGTGGCGGATTGGTAAAAGGTTCTGTAACACTTTTAGGAGGAGAACCAGGAATTGGTAAATCGACTTTATTATTACAAGTTGCATTAAATATCAGTCAGAAAGTATTGTATGTTTCTGGTGAAGAAAGTCAATCTCAAATAAAAATGAGAGCAGATAGATTAGAAGCTAACAGTTCTAATTGCTTAATTCTTACAGAAACCAACACACAAAATATCTTCAAAAATATTGAAGTAACAGAACCAGAAGTTTTAGTAATAGATTCTATACAAACCTTACACACAAGTTCTATAGAAGCTTCTCCTGGAAGTATTTCTCAAATTAGAGAAACTGCTGCAGAATTGATTAAATATGCCAAAGAAACTGCAACTCCAGTTTTATTAATCGGACACATAAATAAAGATGGACATATTGCTGGACCAAAAATTTTAGAACACATGGTAGATGTTGTTTTACAATTTGAAGGAGACAGAAATCATACGTATAGAATTTTAAGATCTCAAAAAAACAGATTTGGTTCTACCTCAGAATTAGGGATTTACGAAATGCTTTCAAACGGATTAAGAGAAATCTCAAATCCTTCAGAAATTTTAATTTCTAAGAAAGATGCAGATTTAAGCGGAACTGCAATTGCAAGTACGTTAGAAGGAATTAGACCTTTAATGATAGAAGTACAAGCCTTGGTTTCTACAGCTGTTTATGGTACACCTCAGCGTTCTACAACAGGCTATAATTTAAAAAGATTAAACATGATTTTAGCGGTCCTCGAAAAAAGAGCAGGTTTTAAATTAGGTGCAAAAGATGTCTTTTTAAATATTACTGGAGGAATAAATGTAGATGACCCTGCAATTGATTTAGCGGTTGTGGCTGCAATTTTATCCTCTAACCAAGATGTAGCCATTAACCCAAATGTTTGTTTTGCAGCAGAAGTTGGTTTAGCAGGAGAAATAAGACCTGTTTCTAAAATTGATCAACGAATTTTAGAGGCCGAAAAATTAGGTTATAAAACTTTAGTAGCTTCTAAATACAATAAAATATCTTCTAAAAATCACGGAATACGTTTGGTTTTAGTTGGTAAAATTGAAGAAGCTTTTGCTACTTTGTTTGCTTAATATTTTATATTTTTCGCTAACGGTTGATATAAGAATAGTAAGGGATAAAAATGTACTTACTTTTCGGTTTTAGCACTTTGTCAAATTTAACAATTTTACCATTATTTTTCTTTTCTACTGTTTTTGTCGTAATGTTTAATTTCTAAAAACATAAAAATTAGTCAATTATGTTGAATGACGTTAAAAAGTCATTTTTACTTTCTAACCTATTCACACGTTTAACAAAATCGATTATTAGTCTATTATAATCCATATTTGGCAAAATCAGTAAGTTTTCAATTCTAATACTATAACAAAATTGTCCATTAAATAAACTCAATCTAACTTTTACATTGTCTTGATATTGTTGGAAAAATATGTTGTGAGAATTCTCTTTGGAATCGATAATTTTATCATTTTTTTCAATTGACCGCTTTAATTCTGCCTTTCCATCTTTTACAAATGTTTTTGCATTTTCTAAACTGTTATTTTTTTTTGAATTCGGAAAATAATAGATTAAACAATTAAGCATTATTTTAACCATTGCTTGTTCATTATTTAACGGGTCAAAGTTATGTCCAACATACACAATTCCATTATCATTAATTCCTTTGCTAAAGCTTTTTAGTTTTACAGGTTTAGATGTGAAGATTAAAAAGTGTTTTATGAAATTTATCGATTCTTCAATGGATTTTGCTCTTAATTTTAGGTTACTTTTATTATCTAAGAATATACGTGGTTCCAAATATTTAGATAGTTCGTGATTATCTAATATTTCAACAATTATTGAGTTATTTACCTTTTCAAATGATTCTGTTTTTTTTGATGATACTTTGTCATCATCAATGTGAAATTGGATATAGGATGTTGATTTATTATCTTTATCAGGAAATTTTAAGACAATTTTTAAGCTATCCTTTTTCCATATTCTGAACTTATTGGTAAGTATATCAACATCTTTTTGGGAAGAACTTTCTAGATGGAATTTTGAGTTTATTTTAATTATTTGAGATTTAAGAGAAATCTTGAATTCATTATTTTGATTAACTTCATAGACGATTTTATTTTCTTTATCAAAAGTTAATAATATTGGAGCTTTGAAATAGGTTGGCTTATTCTGCTTTTTTTGTTTTGTAACTCCTTCCACACTTCTCATTAATGCAAGAATTCCTTTTTGGTAAAATTCTCCTTCCAATTTAGAAAAATCAGTATTACATTTTTCACACACGCAAGGCATAAATAGTTTTTGCCCTCCTAAGCCATTTGGAAATACATGTTCCGTATCTTTTGGATAAGCATTAGAGCAATAAAAACATTTCTTTTCCATTCTATTTTTAGCAGTGAATTTTAATAAAGCATAACTTAAGACGATTAGGATCGACATTAACGAAGTTAGGCTTTTTAGCAAAGAAAATCAACAAATAATAGTATTAGGTTTTTAATAAAACAGAAAGCCAACAAACAAGTCTTAGCCCCGATTGAAACCGTCCAAATATCTGTTGATATTTTTAACCTTTTTTATTTTTCATAAAAAAAAATATAGCTAAAAGCAGTAAATAGCTTCTAAAACCTTAAACGAATGGTATTCAAACTCGTTTCTATGATATCTATTGAAGTTTTAGAAACTCCAGACGATTCTGCATATATTCTCCAACCACCGATGATATGCTTTATCTCATCAATGATTGCTTTTGCCTTGTTAATTGATAAGGCATCCGCCAATTCTAATAATTCTATCCTTCCTGGGTCCACATAGTTCCCAGCACAAGCTGTACTATGATATCCTTGAGAAGATGCCGAGAATGTTAAATCGTATGCTGGCGCAAGTGACCATGTACCTTTAGCATCCATTAGAAAGGCGAAATTTTTAGAATGGTCGTCACGGTTATGCGAAAGAACATTAAAAACAGCTCTACGAAACATTTTTTCGGCTGCCTGTGCGTTATTTGTTAGTTTCTTTGCTTGATAAATTAAATTCCCATAATCAAGCGTACTATGCTCATAATCATCATGAAGAAGTCCTGCTGCTGAGAGCATATGAAGTTTATGGTTTCCGATACGGTCAAATCGTTTGGTTCCAAAATAATTGTTTCCAGTGTCACTTTTAAAGACGCTACATTCAGACATTTCAATCCCTGAATCTAATGCCATTTTATAATAAGCGAGTTCTATATTGGCGATATCTTTAGAGTCTACATCTGCTGCAAACTTGATAATCCAATGTTCGTAACCTTCTGGAAGATTAGCAATGCCACTAATAAGTGAATCTGTCTTTGGATTATAGCCTGCGTAAATTTTTGGTCGCGCCCCACCAGGGCTTCCACCTCTACCAAACAGATCATCAATTACAGCACTACTCTCCCCACTAATTACTTCAGAAATATTATCATTTAGTTTATCTAAATTAATTTCTATAGCCTCCTTTTCTAACTCAATACTCGGTTTATACTGTAATGCTCCCAGACTATTCTTTCCTGCAAATGTTAAATGGTCTAACGCATTTAGAGATTTAAGAGCAATACGATTAGTACTAAGGCGATTCTTTATTAGTAAATATCCCCATGCATCTGGTAAAGAGTCTGCAAAGACACCAAAGAGACCATTGAATGTTTTTTCTTTAACAGCTTGAGGATTGTCATCAAAAATTAATTGATTTGGAGATAAATTTTGTCCTGTTTCTAAATAAGCATCAGTATACTTAAATAATACAGTGCGACCATCTAAAACAAGCTGACCGATAAGTTCTTCTTGCCTAGAAAACTGTATGTACACATTGAGTTTAGTTACCTCCATAATCAAAAATTAAACAAGTCTTTTTTCCGTTTCATATCTCTTGGGAGCAAGATGGATTCAAAGTCTGTTAGACGCTTAAGAGCTTCACATATTTTTAGAAGTGATTCTAGAGAAATAATACCTGTTGATTCAAACTTACGAACACTAGCATAAGCTACTCCAGATTTTTCCGACAATTCCCTTTGAGACATCTTCTCTTGCTTCCTTAAGATTATGATACTTTTTGATAAAAGAATCATAATTTCTTTAGGCGATTTTTCATCTCCGTACTGCCCCATAACAACTCTTAATTTAGAATACGAAGATAAGAAATTAACATTAAAAATGCTACTATAATAGCAGTTATATGCTAAATACAAGAACTATTGCTACTATGATAGCTTACAAAAATTAATGTATTATAAAATAAACAAATAGCCAACAAACAAGTTTAGCCCTGATTGAAGTGACATCCTTTTTGCTTTTTTGCAAAAAGATATAACGGAAAGCAGGAAATAGCTTCTAAAAATAAAAAAATAGCGACCTGAATTAAAAGCTCAAATCGCTATTATATAAATATGTTGTTATGTACTCTTTTAATTTCTTCCAGCCATAATTCCTCCATCAGTATCCCAGATTGCACCTGTAACCCAAGATGCTTTGTCTGATAATAAGAAAAGAATGCTATTTGCAATGTCATTTGGTTCTCCGATTCTTCCAATAGGATGGAAACCGTTAAAACCTACTAAAGCCTCTTTTGCTTCTTCTTTACCGCCAAATATTCCGTGATAAACTGGTGTATTAACCACAGCAGGAGACACAGCATTTACTCGTATATTATCGTCTGCTAATTCCATTGCCAAATGTTGCGTTAAAGAATGTAAACCTGCTTTTTGCATAGAATACGCTGAAGAAGGTGTTGCTTTAATTGCTTGTTTAGCCCACATAGAACCCACATTTACAATAGAGCCACCATTAGTTGCTTTCATTTTTTTAGCGACACTTTGCGTGATAAAAAAGAAACCTCTGTTTAAATCTTGGTAAGAATTATAATCATCCATCGTGTGATCTAAGAATGGTTTTGGTGCAAAAATTCCTGATGCATTTACAAGATAATCTAAGTTATCTAATGCATCAATTTTAGAGATTAAAGTGCTAACGTCATCAGAATTTGAGATGTTTGCTGTATGTTTAATTAAATTTGGAGCATCGGCTATTTTATCAACATTTCTTCCTACAATATGTACTGTAGCACCTCCATTTAATAAGGCGTTTGTTGTTGCATTTCCTATTCCGCTTGTTCCTCCGATTACTAAAGCTACTTTGTTTTGTAAATTCTCCATTGGTTGTATTTGTTATTAATTCTTGTTTGTTTTATTTTGATTTATTTTGATTTTACCCACATTAAAAGACAGACAAGTCTGTCTTTTAATGTGTAAATTTTTTTATCCTATTATTATAGAACACAAATTCTTAGCCTCTTTTATTGGCCAATTTGTTTGGTGCAAATGACTTTCACCAACTGCACTTTCATAAAGTAAATATATTTTTCGAGAAAGTGAGTTGATTTCTTCTGCTTTAATTTCTTCTAAATTGTTGGCAACAAGCTCTGATATGAATTCAATTAGACCGTTTTTCTGTTTTTGAATTTCATTTCTAATTATTTCATTATCGTTTGGAATTTCTGAAACAGTTTTGATGCACCAACAACCATTAAAATCTTTGGTCTGAAAGAATAATTCTAGAAAATCGAAAATTGCAAGTACTTGTGATTTCCCTTTTGGCTTAGAAGATGCAAATGCTTCAATGTCTTTCATAAAGCTTGCATCCTTGAAACGAAGATATGCTAGACAAATGCCTTCTTTTGATTTAAAGTGATTGTAAAGTGTTGCTTTTGCGATACCTGCTTCTGAAATAATTTCATTTATTCCAGTAGAATTATATCCATTCTTATAAAATAAGGAGGAAGCTGTTTCTATGATTCTATTTTTTACTTCAGAGTGTTTCACGTGGCAAATATACAATAATATTTTAAAAACAGACAAGTCGGTCTATTTTTATTAAAGTTGAAGATAATTATGTTTGATTAAGAAATTGAATTGAACCGGAATTTTATATTTTATTCAATTGCTTATTATGGATTTTACTCAAAGTAAGTAACGCTATAATAGCCCCCAATAAAGCGAGTCCCATATCTGATTGAGTATCCCAAATATATCCTTGTGTTCCAAGAAAATCATCTGCAGATTCTCCTGATGATATTGCAACCCACCATTCAATTAATTCATAAAAGGCACTAAATCCTAGGCAAAAAGTGATAATTAAAAAATTTTCCCAAGCTTTTGAATTGATAATATTCTTTCTAATAAAAATCTCTCTAGCAATCATTGCAGGAACAAACCCTTGAGCAAAATGACCAACTTTATCGTAATTATTTCTCGCTAAATCAAAGACCTCTTTTAATGTATTAAACCAAGGAACTTCTGCATAGGTATAATGACCTCCTATCATTAAAATAACTGAATGAATTAGAATTAAATCATAGACTAAAATTGTTAATGGAAATGATTTTTCTGTTTTCCAAAGCACAAAAACACCAATTATTGCAGGTACAACTTCTAAGAACCAAGTAAAATAATCAGAAGGGTTTATTCCCGACCAAATTAAAAAAGCAAAAAATATTATAATCCAAATTTTTCTCAGCATATGATTATGTCTTTGTTGTGGTGGATGTTTCTCATAATGATGAAATAAATGAAAATTGTTTATTTAATAAAACAGATCGTTAATAAACAAGTTTAGCCCTGATTGAAGTGGCATCCTTTTTGCTTTTTTGCAAAAAGATAAAGCGAAAAGCAGGAAATAGCTTCTAAAAAACCTCTTATCTTTTTATTTTCCCAGACGTGTTACCTTCCATTAAACTCGTTACATTTTCTACAGTAACCATATTTACATCACCTTCTACAGTATGCTTTAATGCACAAGCGGCTGTTGCAAAATTTAAAGCGTCCATATCATTATCATTATGTAATAATCCATAAATGATACCAGAAGCAAATGCATCTCCAGTACCAACACGATCTATAACATGCGTTACATCTAATGTTTCTGCTTTAATAAATTTCTTACCATTCCACATTTTACCTTGTATTTGCTGATGTGAAGCACTTATAGATTTTCTGGTTTTACCAACAACTTTCTGAATTCTTGGAAACTCTTCCATTAGTAATTTAGCAGATTTACTAAATCCACCTCCTAATTCTCCAAGACCAAACATTTCATGAACTCCACGATTACTTGTAATTACAATATCGCAATGTTGTACTAATTCAGACATCACTTCTTGCATGGTTTTACCATATTTCCACATGTTTTTACGCGAATTAATATCACCAGAAACGGTAATACCCATTTTATTTGCTGTTTTAATGGCCTCTAAACAACACTGAGCCGCTCCTTCTGAAATGGCAGGTGTAATCCCTGTCCAATGAAACCAATCTGCACCTTCTAGCACTTCTTCCCAATTTACCATTTCTGGTTTTATTAAAGAAAAAGCAGATCCTTCTCTTTCATAAATGACTTCACTAGATCTATGAACGGCTCCTTTTTGCAGAAAATATTTGCCTAACATATTATCTCCATAAATAACATTTGCTGTACCTAACCAGTGTTTCCGTAGAAATTGAGTAGCGCCTCTACCGAGCGCATTATCTGGAAAACGAGTAACGTGTGCAGCATTCATACCAAGGTAACCACAAGAAATTGCTACATTGGCTTCACCTCCTCCATAAACAAGATCAAAAGAACTTGCTTGAGAAAACATCGTATATCCTGGAGGTGATAAACGCATCATTACTTCGCCAAATGTGACTAATTTCTTATCCATTTTTTTAGTTTTACGTTCGTTAATTTTATCAGTTTGAAGATATTTAAAAAAAACTAAACTCACAATTATAATAATGTCAAATTAAACAAACATTTAGAACCAAAAAAACCGAACATTTCTGTACGGTTTTTATCAATTTTATAATAAGATTCTGAACTGTGATCAGTGAAATTTATTTTTTATTTACAACTTTAATGTACTTATCTAAAGCCATTGTCATAGAAGGTGTTTCTGGTGATGGTGCCGTAATATCGCACTTTAAACCTGCTTCTGTTACAGCTTTAACAGTAGAGTTACCAAACGCGGCAATCCGTGTTTCTTTTTGCTGAAAATTAGGGAAATTCTTTAATAATGATTCTATTCCTGACGGGCTAAAAAACACTAAAACATCATAAACAACATTTTCTAAATCAGATAAATCACTAACTACAGTTCTGTATAAATCTAATCTTGTCCAGTTAACTGCTAGTTTATCTAATTCTGTAGGTATTAAAGCCTTCAGTTTGTCTGAACTCGGCAATAAAAACTTTTCAGTTTTATGTTTCTTAATTAATTTAGTTAAATCTGCAAACGTTCTTGTACCCACATAAATTTTACGCTTTCGGTACACTACATATTTTTGTAAGTAATAAGCTACAGCTTCTGACTGACAAAAGTATTTCATTGCATCTGGCACTTTAAAACGCATTTCATCTGCAATTCTAAAGAAATGATCAACTGCATTTCTACTAGTAAGAATAATTGCAGTAAATTTATTTAAATCAACCTTTTCTCCTCTTACCTCTTTTACAGTAATCCCTTCTACGTGAATAAAGGGTCTAAAATCTATCTTTACTTTTTGTTTATCAGACAAATCAAAATAAGGGGATGTCTCTGTCTTTGGTTCTGGTTGCGATACTAAAATCGTTTTCACTTTCATACGCTTTCTTTTTGTAGTTAAAACAGCAATTTAAACAGTATAAATAGCGGCGCTATTTCGAAGGCGCAAATGTACAAAATAAAATAAAACAACTTCTTAAAAATCAGGTTTTTATTAGTAGCCATATGAATTACAAAACGTATAAAAAATAAAAAGACCGCAAAATAGTACAAATAAAGGTCTTGTAAATTTGCATATTCGTTTAAAACTATTGCTATATATAGTAAAAATGAAATAGCATACAAATAATTATATTTTGAAATAATAAAAAAACTGAGTTCATTTTTAACTAAAAAAAGATTAGAAAATAAGTAGCTTAGGGTCCTTAATAGTAGAAAATAGGATACTAAAATCAAAAAAGTTGACAAAAAAGAGGAAAAATCTTGATAATTTGTTGTCAACGAATAATTCTTAAAACTAAAAGCTAATAATGATATTACTATTACAGAAAATAAAAAGAGTACAATTTGAAAACCATCAAAAAAATTATTATTTTCTTTTGATTCTGCCTTCATATAATTCACATTAAATAAACTATAAGCACTTGCTTTTAACCTATTAGGATCTATTCCTTTTAACAAGACAATTCCCATAAACAAAAACATTATAATTAACGTAAACCAATTGTTTGAAGTTGATATCTTTTCTAGTGCTTGCAAGTGATTTCCATTTAATAAGATTAACACAAAATTAGTAATTAAATAATGTATATTTGCCTTCTTACATATATTAAATTTTTTTTATGTCTGATGCATTAGTTATCATTCCCACTTACAACGAAAAAGAAAATATCGAAGCTATAATTAGAGCTACTTTTAATCAAAAGAAAGCTTTTGATATTTTAGTTGTTGATGATAATTCTCCTGATAAAACTTCAGAAATTGTTACAAATCTTATTACTGAATTCCCAAATCGACTTTTTTTAGAAAAAAGATTAGGAAAAAACGGGTTAGGAACAGCTTATATTCATGGTTTTAAATGGGCAATTAAAAGAAAATACGATTACATTATAGAAATGGATGCGGATTTTTCTCATAATCCTAATGATTTAATTCGTTTATACAATGCTTGTCATATTGAGGGTGGTGATGTCTCTGTAGGCTCTAGATATGTTAAGAATCAAGTAAATGTTGTTAATTGGGATATGACAAGATTGTTACTTTCTTATTTTGCATCAAAATATGTACGTCTTATAACAAGAATTCCTTTGTTTGATACCACTGCTGGTTTTGTTTGTTGGAAAAGAAACGTTTTAGAAACAATTAATCTTGATAAAATTAAATTTATTGGATATGCTTTTCAGATAGAAATGAAATTTAAAGCATGGAAACATAAATTTAATATAAAAGAAGTTTCTGTTATCTTTACTGATAGACAGATAGGAACTTCTAAAATGAGTGGAAATATAATTTCTGAAGCTTTATTTGGAGTGATAAGAATGAAATTAAAAGGGTTGCCTAAATAATTATGAAAAGCCCTATTTCTATTAGAACAGCAAATTTAGGAGATCTAAAAACTTTGTTAGATTTTGAGCAAGGAGTTGTGGAAGCTGAAAAACCTTTAGATCCTTTTTTAGCTGATGGAGATTTAAACTATTACAATATTCCTGAGTTAATTACTGCAAAACACGTTCATTTTATAGTAGCAGTATCTAACGAAGAAATTGTTGCTTGTGGTTATGTAAGGATAGAAAATTCTAAAGTTTATCAAAAAAACCCACAACATGGTTATATTGGTTTTATGTTTGTAAAACCAACATTTAGAGGACAACGAATTAGCACAATAATCGTGGGAAATTTAAAAAACTGGGCAAAAGAAAAAAATCTTAAAGAGTTAAGGTTAGATGTTTATAATAATAATATTGGAGCCATAAAAGCTTACGAACGTTTTGGATTTACCAAAATTTTAGTAAATATGAGAATGGATATTTAAGAAGAGTCATGAAAAAATCAACTTTAATAAAAAACGCAACAATCGTAAATGAAAACAAAACTTTTAAAGGTGATGTGCTCATTGAAAACGAAATTATAAAAGAAATTTCATCTGAAATAAAGGCTACAGAAAATGTAGAAATTATAGATGCTGAAGGTAAGTTTTTAATTCCTGGGTTTATAGATGATCAAGTTCATTTTAGAGAACCTGGCTTAACACACAAAGCAAATATAGCTACAGAAAGTAGAGCTGCTGTTGCCGGTGGAATTACTACTTTTATTGAAATGCCAAACACCGTTCCGCAAGCTACAACGCAAGATCTATTAGAAGACAAGTTTACAATTGCATCCAACGATTCGTATGCAAATTATTCATTTATGTTTGGTGGTACCAATGATAATTTAGAAGAATTGTTAAAAACAGATCCTAAAAAAGTAGCCGGAATTAAATTATTCTTAGGTTCTTCTACGGGAAATATGCTGGTTGATAATGAAGCGGTTTTAGAGAAAATTTTCTCGTCAACAAAAATGATTATTTCTGTACATTGTGAAGATGAAGCAACTATCAGAAAAAATACACAAGAATTTGTAGACAAATACGGAGACGATATTCCTGTAAAATATCATCCAATTATTAGAAGTGAAGAAGCTTGTTATTTATCCTCTTCTAAAGCAATTGAATTGGCAAAGAAAACGGGCGCAAGATTGCATATTTTTCATGTATCAACAGCTAAAGAAACAGCACTTTTTAGAAATGACATTCCATTAGAAGAAAAGCAAATTACTGCAGAAGTTTGTATTCATCATTTATGGTTTTCTGATAAAGATTATGAAGAAAAAGGAACCCATATTAAATGGAATCCTGCTGTAAAAACAGAAAAAGACAGACTAGGTTTATGGGAAGCACTTTTAGATGATAGAATTGATGTTTTAGCAACCGATCATGCTCCTCATACTTTAGAAGAAAAAACGAATGTATATACAAAAGCACCAAGTGGCGGACCTTTAGTACAACACGCAATACCTGCAATTTTAGAAAAAGTAAAAGAAGGTGTTATTTCAATTGAAAAGGCCGTTGAAAAGATGAGTCATAATCCTGCAAAATTATTTCAAATTGAAAAACGTGGTTTTATCAAAGAAGGTTATTTTGCTGACATCGTTTTAATTGATACCAACAAGCCTCAAACAGTTGCTAAAGATAATATTTTATATAAATGTGGGTGGTCTCCTTTTGAAGGAACTACATTCTCATCAACAATAACTCAAACTTTTATTAATGGAAATTTAATCTATAATAAAGGTGTTTTTAATGATGAAATAAAAGGAAAACGCATCACTTTTAATCGTTAAAATGAAGAAAATAAGCTACTTATTAGTTTTTATGTTCATGGTTTCTTGTACAAGTAATACCATTTTTGAAGAACCAAAAGACTTAATCCCAAAGGATACCATGAGTCTTTTAATTCAAGAAATGATGATTGCTTCTTCTTCAAAACATGTTAAAAACATCAATTTAGAAAAGAAGATTGAATACATGTACTTGGTCAATGATCTTTTTAAAATTGATAGCGGTCGTTTTAAAACTAGTAACTCTTACTATATGACTAAAATAGATGTATATCAAGAGATTTTTGAAGATGCAAAATCAAATTTAGAAAGGCAAAAAGATATTTATGAAAAAATAAATAATCGATTGGATTCTATAAAAAGTGATTCTCTTAAAAAAGTCAGAGAACTGAGTCAAAAAACTCGACAAAAAATGGATAGCTTAAAGGGAATAAATCTTAAAACAGAACCTATTATTGAAGGCGGTT
>JQIA01000244.1_pt1 | contig 25902 bp, 22 predicted proteins | sample 811431 | NCBI WGS metagenome assembly JQIA01 (sample SAMN02998118, study PRJNA258478) | marine sediment metagenome | biome: marine; feature: seafloor; material: sediment; isolation source: oil-polluted sediment collected from 3 locations (0.5 km, 0.7 km and 0.9 km)... | place: USA: Gulf of Mexico ...
TATAAATATACCCGAAATGGCCATAGGCATATACAGCCAAGCCGTTATTTTTGATCATAAAAAACAGCAGTTTTTTTTAATTTGTCCACAAAAAAAACGTCAGGAAATTGAATGTTTTTTACAAAAAAACGTTATTGAACAGCACAATAAAAAGCACATGCTTCCGCCTTTTTCTTTAACGTCAAACTGGCAAAGTAATATGGATAAGCCCAGCTACGTTGACAAATTTAAACACGTTCAACAATACTTATTAAACGGTGATTGTTATCAAATAAACTTAGCACAACGATTTACTGCTAGTTATCAAGGAGACGAATTTCAAGCTTACTGCGCGCTTCGCCAAGCAAACCAAGCCCCTTTTTCGGCTTTTCTGCGCTTTGAGCATTCAGCGATATTAAGTCTATCTCCAGAACGTTTTTTACAATTATCCCAAGGTAAAGTACAAAGTAAGCCTATTAAAGGTACTATGCCAAGGAATAGCGATAAAATTCAAGATGCAAAAAATGCTGTTTTACTCAAAAACTCACCGAAAGATCGTGCTGAAAACGTCATGATTGTCGATTTATTACGTAATGATATCGCTAAAGTTTGCCAGCCCAACTCCGTTGTTGTATCTAAACTTTTTGACGTTGAAAGCTTTCCTGCAGTACATCACCTTGTTAGCACGGTAGAAGGGCAATTAACTAAAAAATATGATGCCTGTGATTTACTACGCGGTGCATTTCCAGGTGGTTCAATTACTGGCGCGCCTAAAATCCGCGCGATGGAAATAATAGAAACTCTTGAACCCCACAGACGTAGTGTATACTGTGGCAGTGTTGGTTATATCTCTACTTGCGGCACTATGGATACTAGCATTACTATTCGCACACTCGTCTGTAAGCAACCTTTAGACAATAAAAATACCAACAAAATATATTGCTGGGCTGGTGGTGGTTTAGTGGCAGATTCTACTGCAAATAGTGAGTACCAAGAAACATTCGATAAAGTAAATTGTATTTTACCCATATTAAATAATATCACCAAAAATATAAGTGAGTGACGTTGATGAATAAAAATGAATTTTTAACCCGCTTTCATTTAAAGCAGTTACCCTTATCAAGCCATAATTATAAACACCACTCTTCTTTAAAAGAGTCGGCCGTACTTATTGGCTTAATAGAAAACCCAAACACAGGGTTACAAGTTTTGTTAACTAAACGTTCAAGTCACTTAAAGCATCACCCTTCACAGATAAGCTTTCCTGGAGGAAAAGTAGAACCAAGCGATGACAGTTTAATCGCAACCGCATTAAGAGAAGCTCATGAAGAAATAGGGCTACAACCTCAAGCGGTCACCGTTATTGGTCAACTTCCTAGCTATGAGATAATCAGTGGCTATAGAGTAACCCCTATTGTGGCAATAATTGATAACCAACAAGACTTCCAACAAGATGACAACGAAGTGGCTGAAATATTTCAAGTACCCTTACAGCATTTTATTTCGAACAAGAGTCATCACAGTTTTGAAGTATTTAAAAATAGCCATCACTTTAATGTGCATTTTTTTCCATACAAACACTATAATATATGGGGTGCAACCGCATCAATATTAAAAGATTTAACCGAGCATATAAAATAAAAACAAGTAACGAGTTATAAACAGATTAAGCTGAACATATATTATTACTCGCTACTTGCTTTTTATCGCTGTTATTTTGTCGGCAATTCGGTATCTTTAAATAATTCATCAACTTCGGTATTATTTTTCAATGACATAGCTTGAGTAACAATATTTTTATTTAAGTGAGGTGCAAAACGTTCAATAAAATCATACATGTAACTTCGCAAAAAACTGCCACGCCTAAAACCAATTTTAGTGGTACTTGCTTTAAATAAGTGGCTAGCATCTATAGTAACTAAATCGCTATCAATTTTAGAGTCAATTGCCATTGAGGCAATCACACCAATACCGACACCTAAACGCACGTAAGTTTTAATAACATCGGCATCAGTCGCAGTAAAAGCAATTTTAGGAACAGCACCTGCTTTTTCAAAAGCGGCATCTAACTCTGAACGACCCGTAAAACCAAACACATAAGTCACTAAAGAATATTTAGCAATATCTTCAATCGTTATGTTTTTCTTTTTAGCTAAAGGGTGATCTTTACAAACAATGACACTTCGATTCCAGTGATAACAAGGCAACATCACCAAATCATTATATAAATGCAATGATTCTGTAGCAATGGCAAAATCAACCTCACCTTTAGCCGCTGCGTCGCTAATTTGTGCGGGAGTACCTTGAGACATATGCATAGATACTTTTGAATACTTTTTAATAAACCCCTGAATAACATCAGGTAATGCATATCTAGCTTGCGTATGTGTGGTAGCAATACGTAATTTACCTTCATCAGGCTGAGTATGTTCACGCGCAACCGCTTTAATGCCTTCAACTTTTGATAAAATCTGTTGAGCAATATTGATCACATCTTGCCCTGCTGTGGTTACATGAGTTAAATGCTTACCACTTCGCCCAAAGATTTGAATACCCAACTCATCTTCAAGCATTCGTACTTGCTTTGATATACCAGGTTGGGAAGTAAAAAGCGCTTCTGCTGTTGCAGAAACATTCAGGTTATTATTTAGTACTTCAACAATGTAGCGCAGTTGTTGCAATTTCATTTATTTACTCAGCTTTTCAATAAAAGTATCAGTGTTTCAAATTACTTTTAGGAACTTTCTTATGCTAAAATAATATACTTAATTTACCCTTTATTCCATCTCAAATTACATTTTTTATAAATTTCATTCGACATTTAATGAAATATAGTTGCCTATTATTTTAACTAACTAAGACCAATAAGACTAACTAAGTGAACGTTTAAAACAGCTAAAATGTTCAATAACATCGTTGCTTTCAATTCCAATAGCTAGCTATTACTCAATCAATACCTTGTCTTTTACAATAATCTAAATAAATACAACTAATTCTTTGCTAAGTATGACATTTTTTGTAAACTGCATAGAATTATTTTTTTAATCATAAGAGCTTTAACATGATCACTATTATCATAGGTTTAATTGTTGCCTTAATCATTTTTGTCGTTGTAGTCAGTGCCATTCAGCAGCATAAAGAAAAACAAAAAGCTGAAAGTCGCACTAAAATAGCGAAGCAAAAAGCTATTATTGATGAAAATGAAGAACTGCTATTAAATCTAGGTAACCTTCCTTCTAGCCCAAACTTAGTAAAAATACTAAATAAAAGAAGCTTAAATGCTTCACATGTGATGTTAGAATTAATGCCTGATGCCAAAGATATTAAAAATAGAGTGCATGAGCTCAAGATTCGCTACAAAGCAGCAACAGATTTAGCTGAAAATAATAAAAATGATGACACTTTTATTCTGCCTGATAATGAACAGCAAATATTATCAATTCTTCAATGTATTAAAAAAATAAGAGCTACTTTAAAATCAGAGCAAAGCAAAGGTACCCTTGAAACTCAAGAGTTTACTCAAGAAGATCAGCGCCTTAATGCTATGCAATTAAAAATTAATGTTGAAAGTTTAGTGAAACGCGGTTCACAAGCTCAAAATAAAGAAATGTTAGGATCTGCTCGTCAATATTTTGAAAAAGCACTGCAAACATTAGCTAACCATCCGTTAAAAACGGAGTATGTTGCAATAAAACAAACGGAGATAACGGCACAACTTGCTGAAATAACAAATTCATTAAAAACAACGAATGCATCTGATGCGGCAAAAAAGGCTAAAGATGAAGAAAATGAATTGGATGTTTTATTTCAACCGAAAAAGAAATGGTAAAATTTATTTATCTTTAGATAAAAAAAAGCCAGCTTTTGCTGGCTTTTTTTAAAACTCGTTGAGCATAATATGAGTGAAGTAAGCGTTACAAAAGCGTTAAATTGAGCACTCTGTGTACTCATAATCCGCAACTTTATTACTTGTCACTTTATTTACTACGTTTCCGTTTTTTTAGGTGTAGCTTTCTTTTTAGCTGGTTTTTTCTTCGGCTTAGCTTTAGGCTTGGCTTTAGGAATATCTTCCACCCATTTATTATCAATATATTTTGCTGTCCAGCCAGTAGCTTTTCCCTCTACTTCGCTCATTACATACTGTTCTTTAGTTTTTCGACTATAACGAACAACCGCTAAATTACCTTTATTATCTTGCTCTGGCGCATCAGCTAAGTAATAAAACTTAGATGATATTCGGTCTCTAAAGCGCTTCAATTCTGCCACTTTTGGCGCACGCGTTTCACGTGAACGAGGAAAGGTATTAGCGGCTAAAAATATGCCTGCCGCACCATCACGCAGTACAAAATGCGCATCTGATTTTTCACATTCAAGTTCAGGTAACTGCACTGGATCTTCTTTTGGTGGCGCAGCTTCACCACTGGCTAATAATTTACGGGTGTTTTTACACTCGTCATTAGTGCAGTCAAAATACTTACCAAAACGGCCTGATTTTAACTCCATATCAGCTTCACAACGATCACATTCTAAAACGGGACCATCATAACCTTTAATTTTAAATGTGCCCTGCTCTACTTCAATACCATCACAAACTGGGTTATTACCACAAACATGCAATTTACGTGTTTCATCAATTAAGTAGCTGTCCATGGCAGTATTACATTTAGGACAACGGCGCATTGCTCTTAATGCCTCTGTTTCTTGATCTTCAACCAAGACACTTTCCGCTTCTTCACCCGGTGTTAAATTCATCGTGGTAGTACAGCGTTCTTTTGGCGGCAAGGCATAGCCTGAACAACCTAAGAAAACACCAGTAGAAGCGGTTCTTATACCCATTTTTCGTTGACACGTAGGACAGTCAATATCCGTTAATACGGGCGCATTATTACGCATACCACCGTCTTCAACATCTTTATTTGCCTGTGCTAATTCTTTACTGAAGTTTTTATAAAACTCATCTAAAACAGTTTTCCAATCAATTTTAGCCTCTGCAATGGCATCTAACTCTTGTTCCATATTGGCAGTAAAGTCAAAATTCATCAGCTTTTCAAAACTCATGGATAAACTATCGGTAACTATTTCGCCCATTTTTTCAGCATAAAAACGTTTTTTATCTAATCGAACATAGCCTCTATCTTGAATAGTAGAAATAATAGAGGCATAAGTAGACGGTCGACCAATAGAGCGTTTTTCTAATTCTTTTACCAATGACGCCTCACCAAAACGTGCTGGCGGCTTGGTAAAATGCTGGGTTGCTTCTATATTGTCTAAGCTCAGTTTTTCGCCTACGCCTAAATCTGGTAAGTGACGATCATCACCCTTAGCCAGTTGCGGATGAACTTTTGTCCAACCATCAAACTGCATAACTCGGCCTTTCGCTTTTAAATCAAAACTTGCCGCGCTAATAGTTAGCGTACTGACGGTGTATCTGGCTGCCGTCATTTGACAAGCAACAAATTGACGCCAAATTAAATCATAAAGCCTTTTAGCATCGGCATCTATACCATCCATAAAGGCAGATTCAACTTTCACATTAGACGGACGAATAGCTTCATGCGCCTCTTGCGCACCTGCTTTAGAGCCATACACTTTGGCTTTTTCAGGCAGGTAATTATCACCAAAGTTTTTACTGATATAACCACGACACATTTCTACTGCATCTTTACTTAAATTAGTTGAATCAGTACGCATATAAGTAATATGGCCAGCTTCATACAAGCGTTGTGCTAAACCCATGGTGCGCTTAACACCATAGCCTAGCTTAGTACTAGCAGCTTGTTGTAAAGTGGAAGTAATAAAGGGCGCTGACGGTGTGCTTTTTGACGGTCTGTCTTCACGTTTACTTACTGCATAATCAGCCGATTTTAATATCACTAAAGCTTTGTCTGTATCCGCTTTATTCGTTGGTTTAAATGCTTTACCGTTTTCATGCGTAACATCAAGTGTTAACACGTTATCTGTGCTTTTAGCTGAAGTTGGGTGAGTATCGGCAACAATATCCCAAAATTCTTTTGGATCAAACGCTTTAATTTCACGTTCTTTTTCAACCACTAATTTAACCGCAACAGATTGAACACGCCCTGCGGATAAACCACGCGCTACTTTTTTCCACAATAGTGGACTAACCATAAAGCCAACCACACGATCAAGAAAACGGCGTGCTTGTTGCGCATTAACGCCCGGCATACTTAATTCACCCGGCGTAGAAAAAGCTTGTTGAATGGAACTTTCGGTTATTTCGTTAAATACTACGCGACGAAACTTATCATCATCTCCACCAATAATTTCTTTTAAATGCCAAGCTATCGCTTCTCCCTCGCGATCCAAATCGGTTGCGAGATAGATAACATCGGCTTTATCAGCAAGTTTTTTAAGCTCGGTAACTACCTTTTCTTTACCGGGCAAAATTTGATAATTTGCAGCCCAGTTATTATCAGGATCTATTCCCATGCGATTAATCAGGTTTTGTTTATCACGCTTAGCTTTATACTTAGCCTTTGCCGCTGGCGTCATTTTTCGTACTTCAGCAGGTGATTTAGTCGGTACTTTTTTGCCCGTGCTGCTATGAGGTAGGTCACGCACATGACCAACACTCGACTTTACAATAAAGTCTTTTCCTAAATATTTATTGATTGTTTTCGCTTTGGCTGGCGATTCGACAATAACCAATGATTTTGCCATAAAATTTTCTGATCCTACTCTTTCAATTAACAAGCATTCATCTAATCGATTTAATTAATGGTATAAACTCACTACCTATATTCAGCTGCTTGTTTTGACTATAATATTAATTTGATTGCAATCATAATCGACTTTGTTAAAAAAAATAAGAGTTAAATGGTAAAAAATTAAAATAGCAGCAACAAACTTAATGATTATGCCAGTCAAATTAATTCATGATTCAAGCTATATACTCATTAACAAGTAAAATGAGTACATTTTCGATTGGTTAAATGCAAAAGTATTTTTAATTTATTCATTTGTTGTTAACCTACATATCAGCCCTAAATTTCAATAACCTTTTAAGAACCTTAAATCAATATGAAATCAGTAATATCTGCATCAATTAAAAACAAGTTGAGCCTAACCAGTCGCATCGTTATCGGTATGATATGTGGTATATCTTTAGGCTCTTTTTTACAATGGCTGATGCCAAATGACACAGACTTTGTATTTAACGTTTTATTGTTTGAATTATCTATACAAAACTTTTTAGTTGATGGCATTTTAGAGATCATCGGGCAAATTTTCATGGCGAGTTTACGAATGCTCGTTGTGCCGTTGGTTTTTGTTTCATTAGTGTGTGGCGTTTGCTCTTTACAAGATACCACTAAACTTGGACGTATAGGTGGTAAAGCGATTGGTTTATATTTAGTCACAACGGCTATTGCTATTAGTTTTGCTATATTTATTGCGTTAATCGTTGGCCCTGGTGAAGGCGTTGGTATGATAGCCAACACTAGCTTTAGTAGCAGAGAAGCGCCTTCGCTTGCCCAAGTGATTATTCAAATGTTTCCAACTAACCCTTTTGAATCGTTTGCTCAAGGTAATATGTTACAGGTAATTGTTTTTGCCCTACTCTTTGGTATTGCCATTGCGTTATCAGGTAAAGCCGGTGAGCGGGTGGCTGCATTTTTTGACGATTTAAGCGAAGTCATTATGCGATTAGTTGCTATTTTGATGAATCTTGCCCCTTATGGCGTTTTTGCATTGTTAGCAACACTGTTCACTACCGTATCGTTAGCAACGTTTGGTAATTTAATTGTCTACTTTATGGTGGTGTTAGTGGTGCTATTTGGCCATGCACTTATTACCTACCCTGTTATGCTTAAATTATTTACGGGTTTAAGCCCAATAAAGTTTTTAAAGAAAATGCGTGATGCCGCTATTTTTGCTTTCTCTACCGCCAGTTCAAATGCCACTATTCCCGTCACGTTAGAAACCGCCACGAAAAAGATGGGGGTAAAAAATTCAATTGCGTCATTTACTGTACCGCTTGGCGCAACCATTAATATGGATGGTACGGCTATTATGCAAGGCGTTGCAACGGTGTTTATTGCACAAGTGTTTAGTCAAGACTTAACCTTAGCTGACTATATAACAGTAGTGCTTACGGCAACACTTGCCTCAATAGGCACAGCAGGCGTCCCAGGCGTTGGTTTAATCATGCTAGCGATGGTGTTAGAACAAGTGGGTTTACCCGTAGAAGGAATCGCCTTAATTATCGGCGTTGATCGGTTATTAGATATGACTCGTACTGCGGTTAATGTAACAGGTGATAGTATGGTGAGTATTATTGTTGCTAAAAGTGAAGGTCAATTTGACGAAAAGATGTTCTTAGATGAAAATGCGGCCAGCAAAATAGAAGAGATTGATTTTCACCATTTGAAAAAATAGGTATTAAAGACGAGGGAAGTCAATTGTATACTTCCCTCGTACCTAGCAGGCTCTTAGTACCTAGCTTTTTTGTCTCAACTTGGAAAAATACGATTTTTCTGCATTAACTTTCCTAAAACACTTTCAGCAGATAATGATACCGTTTTAGCCAGTTTCTCTGCTAAGCCTTTTTTTACTTCATATTTAATGGCGACTATTTTATGGCTTTTACTGAGTTTTTGTAAATAATCATCACTGGTTTGTATACTATCGACTAAGCCAAGTTCTAATGCTTTTGTGCCGAACCAGTGCTCACCTGTAGCTACTTTATTAAGATCTAAACTGGGTCTATGTTCACGAACAAAGTCTTTAAAAAGCACATGTGTTTCTTCTAACTCTTCAATAAATTTCTCTTTACCTTTTTCAGTGTTTTCACCGAACATAGTGACCGTTCGCTTAAATTCGCCCGCGGTAAATTGCTCAAAATCAATATTATTTTTCTTTAATAGTTTATTGAAGTTGGGTAATTGTGCAATTACACCAATAGATCCTAAAATAGCAAACGGGGCAGCTATAATATTATTGGCAACACAAGCCATCATATAACCACCTGAAGCGGCAACTTTATCAACCGAAATAGTTAATGGGATTTCATGTTGACGAATTCTATCAAGCTGCGAGGAGGCTAAACCATAACCATGAACCATGCCTCCGCCACTTTCTAAGCGAACGAATACTTCATCATTTTTTGTTGCAACAGATAAAATGGCAGTCACTTCTTCACGCAATGACGTGACTTCTTTAGCATCAATACTGCCGTTAAAGTCAATAACAAATACTTTTGATTTACACTCAGGCGTTTCTTTATTATCAGTTTTACCCTTAGCCAAGGCTTTGTCTTTTTTCGCTTGCTCTTTAGCAAATTTTTTATCCATTTTTTCTTTTTGTTTTAACTCTTCTTTATTCAGTAAAGCATGGATAACTTCTTGTTCTACGTCTTCAAACTGTTCTGATAAATCAGTGATTTCTAACTCACCTTTTTTATGCTTTTGCTTAATAGCTGATGCAGCTATGACTGCAATAATAGCAATAACGGCAAGAATAAAAGTGATTGTTTTTGCTAAAAACAACCCATATTCATATAAAAATTCCAAATGATGCTCCTGAGTGCCCTAGACCAACCTCACTACGTGAGTAATTATTTATACGTGTAAAATTACCTACTATCATATTATTTATTCATAATATGAATAACGAGTTAATAAAATAAACTCGTTATATTTGGTAGTTTTTCGACCGTATAAGTAGATCACCTAATTGATGAAATTGGTATTACACATTTTAATAATCAAAAAATAAGTTGATAACGTTATATGGGGATAAAAAAGCCAATAAAAAGCCCTCAGTGATTAACGAAACGTTTGATATATTAAATTAAGGCAATAAGAAAACCATAAATTTAAGTAATTATTGCTCGTTATTAAAAATGCCACAGAGTAGAATAGCCGCATAATTTTTTTACTACCCCAAGATTTAACAATGTTTGCATACTCAATAAAAGAAAACGCTTTGATTAATAAAACTATTTTGATTACTGGCGCTGGTGCTGGCATAGGTAGAGAAGCCGCACTAACTTATGCAAAGCTGGGTGCTACGGTTATTCTATTAGGTAAAACCGTGAGTAAACTAGAAGCTGTTTATGATGAAATTATTGCCTTAAATTTAGCTGAACCCGCGATTATACCGCTTGATTTAAAAGGAGCGACTAAGCAGAACTATATTGATATGTCAGCAACCATAGCCAGCCAATTTGGAAAATTAGATGGTGCTTTACTTAATGCCTCAGTATTAGGTGAATTAACACCTTTCACTCAAATTCACGAACAAATATTCACTGATGTAATGAAGGTGAATGTCACGGCGCAATATTTACTTGCTCAAACATTAATTCCAACATTACAGCTAGCAGAAAATGCGTCTTTAGTGTTTACCTCTTCGGGTGTTGGTAATCAAGGGCGTGCTTATTGGGGGGCTTACAGTATTTCTAAATTTGCTACTGAGGGCATGATGCAAGTTATTGCTGATGAATATGAAAATTCGAACTTACGTGTGAATGCTATTAACCCTGGCGCAACTAAAACTAATATGCGCGCTTGTGCTTTTCCCGCGGAAGAAAAAGATACACTAGCCACGCCGGCTGATATTATGCCGCTGTATGTCTATTTAATGTCTGATGATAGCTTGTCAGTAAATGGCCAAACAATTAAAGCCCAGTAACACCGCTTTATTCTTTCTTTATACCAAAAGCGTTAAGCAATAAATTTAACCCTAATTTTTAACTACCTAAGTTTTCGTCTTAATATTTTACCCACATTCGTTTTAGGTAGTTCATCCCTAAACTCAATCAGTTTAGGGACTTTATAACTTGTTAAATTTTCTTTACAGTGTTTAATCAAGCTAGCTTCATCCAGATCATCACTTTTAGCCACTACAAACACTTTTACCATTTCACCACTGGCTTCATGTGGTATACCAATAGCTGCAGCTTCTAATACATTTTCATGCATCATTAGTACTTCTTCTATTTCATTAGGGTAAACATTAAAGCCCGAAACAATGATCATATCTTTTTTACGGTCAACTATTTTGAAATAACCCTTTTCATCCATGCAAGCAATATCGCCCGTTGCTAGCCAACCCTCTTTTAATGTTTCGTTAGTTGCTTCTTCACGGTTGTAATAACCTAACATGACTTGCGGACCTTTAACCCACATTTCACCGGCTTCACCAAGCGGTGCTTCATTGCCATCATCCAGTAGTATTTTAATGTCGGTCGATGGAGCAGGTAAGCCGATAGATCCAGTATAACTGTCTTGATTGTAAGGACTTAACGTTACCAAGGGTGCACATTCAGTTAAACCATAACCTTCCAGTAACAGAGTACCTGTCACCTTTTGCCAATGCTCAGCCACGGGGCGTTGAACAGCCATACCGCCACCCATTGCCATTTTAATACTGGAAAAATCTAAATGTTTAAATCCTGGGGTATTTAATAAGCCATTAAATAACGTATTAACCCCCGTAATAGCCGTGAATTTATATTTCCCAAGCTCTTTAATAAAGCTTGGCATATCACGTGGATTAGTAATAAGTAAGTTAGTGCCACCTAACGTAAAAAAAGTTAAGCAGTTCGCGGTTAGCGCAAATATATGATACAGAGGCAGTGCTGTTACAACAAGCTCTTCTCCTTCCTTAAGCAAGGGCTTTAATGCTGCCTTAGCTTGTTCCAGATTTGCCACCATATTTCTATGCGTTAACATAGCCCCTTTTGATGGGCCTGTAGTACCACCAGTATATTGTAAGAAAGCTAAATCAGCGCCCGATACTTCAATAGGAATAAGTGTTAACTTACTGCCTTTCGTCAGCGCCTTATTAAAACGTATAGCATCAGGTAAATTAAAGGCAGGTACCATTTTCTTTATGTGCTTAACGACACTATTAACAATTAACCCCTTTACTAAACCAAGGCGATCACCAAGAGATGTCAAAATGACATGCTCTACCGATGTTTTATGAATTATTTTCTCTAACGTTTTAGCAAAATTTTCAATGATTAGAATGGCAGTAGTACCTGAATCTTTTAATTGATGCTCTAACTCACGCGCGGTGTATAACGGATTCACATTCACCACAGTTAAACCTGCTAACAAAGCACCAAATAAGGCAATAGGATACTGCAAAGTGTTCGGTACCATAATAGCAAACCTATCACCTTTCTTAAGCCCTAAATTTTGCTGAAGGTAAGCAGCAAAAGCCGTTGCTTGCACGGCTAATTCAGCATAAGTAATTGTAGCACCCATATTGATAAATGCCGTTTTATCGCTATATTGTGCAGTATACTTAGTAAACATAGCGACTAACGAAGGGTATTTGTCTGGGTTAATCTCAAATGGAACACCAGGTGGGTAACTTTTCTCTAACCAGATTTTTTCCACAATACTTTTCCTTAATAATTTTTTCGTTAGTTTTTTCTTAGTTTTGTATTAGTAACAGTTCTATCAAATTTCCACTGGTTATACCAATTAATTTAAATAGAAAGCAAAAAATGCTTAATCAACTTTACTGTTTTTTCTGGTTGTTCCATATGTACATGATGACCACCTTTGAGTTCCTCACTCGAAAACTGTTTAAACAAGATTCCAAAGTGCTTAAGCCCTGTGCTCACCATCTCTATTCCATGACTCGCGTAAATAAGTTGTACAGGGCATTCTATATCTTTAATAAATTGCTCTGCTTGCTTTAACGTTACACGATAAAGCGATTTATTTCTTAAACGTGCATCACTACGCCAGCCATATCCTTGATCTTCTCTACGTAAGCCCCGTTCAACTAATAGCTTCGCTTGATCGTATTTAAGATCTGAAACCGTTACTCGTGCCTTGATAGCAGATTCCACACTTGGATGACGCTTTTTCGGTTTATTGTTAACTTTTTTGTTGCTGCTTTTATGCTGGCTTAATCTATACCGGCTTAATATGCCATCACGCAGTTGTTGCGTTGCTTCTTCAGGTTTAGCGGTAATAAAACCTATCGCATCAATTAAGGTTAACGAGTTAACTTTTTCAGGAAAAGCCGCGGCAAAAGCACTTGCCACTATGCCCCCCATAGAATGACCGACAATATCAACCTGCTGCCATTCATTTAATTCAACTAGCTGTAATAAATCATAAACCCAATCCATAAAATGATAATGTGCATCAGGGCTACGATGTGTTGAATAACCATGACCAGGCCAGTCAATAGCAATAATATGCTTGCCTGTTAATTGCTGTTGTAAATAAGGAAACAACGGCGTAAAGCTTGCTGCATTATCAAGCCAACCATGTAAGCATAAAACAATATTGTTTTTGGTATCTTCACTTCCTGTTGCTAAGCCCTGTATAGACAGTGTTTTTAAAACATAATTAACTTTTTTCACTGAATTATTATCGATAGTACCAAGTGTATTAACTGTATTAGGGATATTAGGTGTGCCAATACCAAGCTTGCTGATCTCAAGCTTATTCTTGTCAGGTTTAGTCGTGTCAGACATCAAAACTCTCCTTATTTTTTTATTGTTTTATTGCTTTTGTTGCTTTTATAAAGAGAATATAAAGCGATAACGCCTAGAGCAAACCAAATGGCAACCCACACTATTTCAGGAACAGATGTCATAGACGATAACGCAGCACCATCGCCTAAATGACGACCATCAAGTAAATAAGACGGGCTAGATAAGCTATTTAATAAAATCAACAAACCAAATAACTGCATTATCCCTTGTAAATAGTGAACTTTTTGTAATTTAATCGTTAGCAAAAAGATAAATGCTAACACGGCTAAAATAAACCAGGTGAGTAAATCCCGCCCCCAGAAAATTATCGAGCTAAGTAACAATACAAATATCAACACTGAAAAAGCTTGTGCTATACGCTGATGACTACTCGATATTTTATAAATACCCCATCCCCAAAGTGTTGCACCTGCATAACCAGCAAAGCTAATTATAAAGTTGCTTCCACCTTGCGTTGTGCATAACCCTGCACCCGTAGTAAATAACTGAATACGCAGCACATTACCGCCAGTTAATAGTGCTGCAATACCATGGCTAATCTCATGAAAATAACTTTCTAACCAATTAAAAGGGATAGACACTAACGGTAACTGCTTAATGATTAACGCACTGATAAGCAAGATGAAGAAGTGATTTTTTTGCCAAAAAGTTTGTACCGTTAATTTTTCAGAAGAAGAAGACATGATGACTCAAATGATAAAAGGGGAATTTACTACAAGGTATATAACAGGTTAAGCAAACACATCAACACCAAATAACTGTTGTACTGACTCTCGTTGGGATAAGTTGTTGATTGCTTGATAACTTGCTACGGCTGTTTCATTCTTTAAAGACGGTTTATCTTGCTCAGTAGAAGAAAAGTTAGCCGCTGCTGTTTGCGACTTTTCCTGTTCAAAAAGAGCAATTGCTTGCTCATCAAAAACGATGCTTTGTTTTTCTTTCTTATTGGGTAACTGTTCAGAATCAACATGACTAACAGATTCAGCTACACGCGCTGACGGTTTAGCCAGCGTGTTGGTTTTATTGTTGACAGCAAACGTTTGAGTTTGGCTAACAGCGTTAGTAATATTCATACGATTAATTTAACAAACTCTTTTAATTAAGGCAATGTTGGTTAAACTGATTTATCACATTGATCGTTTCTGTCCTCAGCAATATCAACGATCCGTTTAACGCCCTGGTAGTTTTTTCCATGACACAGTATCGCGCACATATACAGGTTGAGCATCTTCAGCAGCTACACCGTTGCCCTGTTCTAACGCATTTATACCAATAGCTAACATCGCTTCAGCACTTGGGAATAATATGTCTGGCGTGCCTGTGTTTTCCTTTAAAGGAGACAGGTGTTCGCTGTAGGCATCCCAACCCGTACCAACACCATAAACAGGTATATTGGTCACTCCAACTAACCGCTCATGCATTTTATCAGGCGAAGTTACCGCTTCAGTTTTGTTGTCATGAAGACGCTGCACTTGCATAATACCGTTATCATCAAGTGAAAAATAACCGTTGTACACCTCAGACATACGCGCATCGATAACAGAAAAAACCTGTGTTTTTTGGAATTTGATATACGCTAACTGTGCCATCGCTTGTAAACTTGATACACCGACAACGGGTAAATTGGCGGAAAAGGCTAAACCTTGCGCAACACCAACACCAATGCGAACACCCGTGAAACTGCCAGGGCCACGACCAAAAATCAAACCATCGCATTGTGATAATTCAATACCCGCTTCTTTTAATACTGCGTCAACCATAGGTAACAATTGCAAACTATGCGATTGAGGGCATAAATCATAGCGGCTATAAACCTTGCTATTAGCATCAATACGGTTAATTTGTAATGCCACTGAACAGGCTTCTGTTGAGGCGTCTATGGCCAAATAATTCACGGTATTTTTCCTTTAATCATTTTAAATGTTCGGTTATATACTTAAGCACTACGTTAAGTTATATTCTTAAGAAAATCAGTCGCCTGTGCTAGATCTCGACTTCGCTTCATTGGCGGTAAACTTTTTAAAAAAGTTTGTCCATAAGGACGATTAACCAAGCGGTTATCACAAATAACCATGACACCGCGATCACTCACATCACGAATAAGTCGCCCTACCCCTTGCTTTAGTGCAATAACGGCTTGTGGTAATTGTATTTGTGCAAAAGCATCTCCGCCCTGTCGTCTAATATCTTCACAACGCGCTTGTAGCAAAGGATCATCAGGAGAAGCAAAAGGTAATTTGTCAATAATAACACACGTTAACTTATCACCCCTAACATCTATGCCTTCCCAAAAGCTCGCGGTGGCAAGTAATACTGCACTATCAGTTTCAACAAATTGTTCAAGTAAAACGCGTTTACCCATTTGCCCTTGTACTAACAAAGGATTATCTATTTTTTCAGCCAATATACTAGCCACTTGGTTCATCACCCGATAACTGGTAAATAGCATAAAGCAAGCACCCGCGCTGGCAACAATTAATGGTTGCGCTAATTGTGCTAAATACGTCGCTCGGTTTTTATCATTGGCTTCGGGCAAGTATCGCGGCACAATGAGTTGTGACTGTTGATGATAGTCAAAGGGGCTTTCTAATAATAATTGCTTAGCATGCTGTAAACCTAAATGCTTAGCGAAATGATCAAAGCGGTTATCAACGGCTAACGTTGCTGAAGTAAAAACCCACCCTGCGCCCGACTCCTTCACATAAGTACTAAATTTGTCCGCAACACTTAACGGCGTTAAGTGTAATACCACATGACGCGGCGTGGTTTCGTACCAAAAACTCATACCATTAACATCAACATTAGCCATGACACTGTACTGCGACAACAAATTAACCGCTCGATCAAAACAGTTATCAATCGCTTCATTTCTAGAAACACACAATTTAATCACTTGGTATAAAAAGTCTAGATCAATTTTTAAACGTTGAAATTTTTGCATGAACTGTGGTTGTCGATATTTCTCACGCCAATTACCACGTTCAGTATCATAGTTAAATAATAAGCGAAATTCTTGACAAGTTTTTTGTAGTTTATCTGCGGCTAAACCAAGTTGTTTAACATCGGTTAGTTTGGTGCGATAGACTTGTGATACATCCGTGCATAAATCAACAAGCTGACGAGTCGAAAATGCTTCACCAAAATAATCACTGGCTATATCGCCAATTTGATGGGCTTCATCAAAAATCATCACCTGTGCTTTAGGAATTAACTCACCAAAACCCGTATCTTTTAACGCCATATCGGCAAAAAACAAGTGATGATTAACCACAATTAAATCAGCATCAATTGCTTTTTGTCGTGCTTTCACTAAATAACACTGTTCATAATCAGGGCAATCTTTTGCGAGACAATTGTCTAATGTACTGGTGATAAAAGGAAATACACCCGAGTCTTCGGTGACATTAACCAACTCGCCAATATCACCTGTTTGTGTTGTATTCGCCCACGTTTTAACTTTCACCAAATCGGTTAAGGCATTAGCATCTAATTGACCACGTGTTTCTTGATATTGTGCTAAACGGTAACGGCATAAATAATTTGCCCTTCCTTTTAATAAAGCAACTTGAACGTTACTCGCTAACGCTTTTTTAACGAAAGGAATATCTTTATGAAAAAGTTGTTCTTGCAGGTTTTTAGTACCGGTTGAAATGATGATTTTGGTATTTAACTCATCGCCACTGCCGGACGATTTAACACTGAGAAAGGCAGGAATTAAATAAGCAAATGTTTTTCCTGTTCCCGTGCCTGCTTCAACAATAAGCGATGACTGCTTGTTAATAGCATTTTCCACCTCAAGTGCCATATCAATTTGCGCTTGGCGAGGAGAAAAACCATCAATAGCTTTGGCTAAAGCACCACCTGTAGAGAATATTTGGGAAACCGTTGTCATTAAAGCGCAATTCATAAAATAGGAAAATAAAGAGAGTGTCGATTATACTGCTTTATTATTAAACATAAAGGTTAAACGTAAAGATCTAAATGTTTAATCCCCCCATCAGATTTAGTCACAGCGCTATCACTTTTACTATCACTTTCATTATCACTTTCATGACTACCTTCATGGTTTTTATTTACCAATTCGGTATTGCTAGCATCAACGTGATCACTAGCAACAGTGTCCTCCCCTTTACTTTCTTTTTGATTCTTTTCATTATAACCAAAGTAATAATCATGATTTTCAAGGTGATCAGGATCTGCTTTTAATTTTCCTGTTCTTGCCTCTTTTAATAAGGCTTTTACTTTTAAATTAGCAGGCTTAATCGGTATAGGCACAACACGGGTTAACACCGTCGTAAATATATCCATAAAGCGTCTCCTTCAGGTAAAGCTCTCACTATTTATTACTTTAGTTATCGCCCAGCCTATCGATAACTTTAATTACTATCAATGATTACACATTATTTCATCCTTGATAGTAATTTCCTAACACGCTATTGACACTCGTAACACTTAAAACATTCGCATACAGGCCTAGCATTATAGCACTAAATTTTTCCCGCTTTTTCCAATTCTTCAAGGGCAAAAATAGACATACGAGCCGATTCTAATGCCATTTCCATCGTCGTATTACAAGAATTATCGAAAGCTAGATAATGGGTTGTATCTTCAGTTTTAATATAAAAACCGTCTGAGTTAAGATCAACTAATTCCACCGTTTCCGGTTTGCTTTTAAAATAATAATGAATTAAATCAATCATATTATTGATGTGATCTTCATTCATGTGATTGATGATATAATCTCGGTCTTTTTCCCATTCTGCAGTTGGCATTTACGCGTTTCCTTTATTATTTAGGGCAATTATCCCTAGTAAGCTAAAATAAGATCAAATATATCAATCACGCCCTTCAAATACAATTAATTCTTATTTCAACAGCTGACGAATTAGGGGTCGACATACAGTGCCCCCTAAAGCATAACAAAACAGTAATAACCCTAGGTTTGCACCATATAACAAATAGTCATAAGAAACACTTATATAATCCTTGAAGCTAAATTCGTTTGCCAGTACTCTAGCCGCAATTAAAAGATAAACCTTAGTTTAACAATCTAATTTATAATACAAGAGTTTACGCATTATGAACTACAACCTGAATAGTCGACATCATCACCACTCTATAAACTAGCCCATTCAGGTTTCTACGCTTATCTCACTAAAAAATAGCAGTAGAATTTACCATGAAGGGCAGTGGCCTTTTCGTGGAGTTGAACTAAAAACATACATTTAGAAACCCCCGAAAGAGCCTTTAATCTTTCGGGGGTTTTTCACATTTCATGCCCCTGAAATTAGCGATATAAACATTTTAGAATTAATACATTAGGAATCGAACAAAATGACAACATCAGAGCCACGTTTGCGTATAGCAATGCAAAAATCAGGACGCCTTAGTGACGATACTCAAAAATTACTAAAAGGCTGTGGACTAAAATTAAATGTTAGTGACCGTCGTTTGCTTGCGCATGTAAAAAACATGCCAATTGATATTATGAGAGTACGCAGCAGCGATATTCCAGGCCTTGTTATGGATGGTGTTTGTGACTTAGGCATTGTTGGTGACAACACACTTGAAGAAGAAGAATTATCGCGCGCACTTATTGGCAGTAAAAATAGTTACATTAAAACCACCCCCTTAAATTTTGGGGGTTGTCGTTTTTCAATCGCCATGCCTGAAGAATTTGAATACACAGGTTTACAATGTTTAGACGGTTTACGGTTTGCAACGACCTACCCTCAGTTATTAACTCGCTTTGCGAAAAACAACGGCATTAACGTTGAGTTTTGTTTATTAAAAGGCTCGGTTGAAGTAGCACCACGCGTTGGTTTATCCGATGGTATTTGTGATCTAGTGTCTACGGGTGCAACACTTGAAGCTAATGGTTTAAAAGAAGTTGCTGAAGTTTTTCGCTCTAAAGCCTCACTTATTCAACGTTCTGAGCCTTTGGGTGATGAAAAACAAGCAATTTTAGACACATTATTACCGCGCATTCAAGGTGTAATGAAAGCCAAAGAAAGCAAATACATCATGCTACATGCGCCAAAAGATAAAATTAGCGAAGTCAGTGCGTTAATGCCAGGTAAAGAAACGCCCACTGTTTTACCCCTTGCAGGTCGTGATGATTTAGTTGCTGTACATGTTGTGGCAACCGAGACTTTCTTTTGGGAAACAATGGAGCAGTTAAAAGCGCTAGGCTGCAATTCAATACTAGTGATGCCTATTGAAAAAATGATGGAATAGATTCATTAACCTCATTGCTAGTTAACCCAAATTTGGCATCATCAGCACTCATTGACTAACGTCAATTCCGTGCTTCTTATTTGCCTTTGAACTAACTAGCGTCGAGCTAAAAGAATTATAGATACAATATTTATTGTAAGCGAATAACGATTTAGAGAATATGATGAATACTCAAACAATTAATTGGCAAGCCACCTCTGATCAGCAAAAAACTGATGCGCTTGCTCGCCCGGCCATTGCTGATAATGCACTGTTATCAACGCAAGTGGCGAATATTTTGTCGCAAGTGAAACAACAAGGTGATAACGCCTTATTTTCGCTTACTGAGCAATTTGATGGTATTGCACTATCAACTTTATCAGTAACCGCTGAGCAAGTAGCTCAAGCCAAATTAGCCTTATCAGAAAAGCGTTTAAAGGCGATTAATACCGCTTATAATCAAATAAAGCGTTTTCATAGTGCTCAAACAGCCCACGATATTTTTGTAGAAACCTCGCCGGGTGTTCGTTGTACGTTAAAAACAGAAGCCATTGAAAGTGTTGGTTTATACATTCCTGCAGGCAGTGCTCCCTTGCCATCTACGGTATTAATGTTAGGTGTTCCTGCACAACTTAGCGGCTGTAAACGCACAGCGTTAGTTTGCCCGCCAGACAAAAAGGGGAAATTAGCGAATGAAGTATTAGTGGCAGCACAACTTTGTGGCATTACAGAAATTTATACTGTCGGTGGTGCGCAAGCCATTGCGGCTCTTGCTTATGGCACACAAAGCATTCCCGCAGTGAATAAAGTTTTTGGCCCCGGTAACCGCTATGTTACGGAAGCTAAAAAACAGTTATCGCAACAAGTTGCAGGCTTTGCCATTGACATGCCTGCTGGCCCGTCTGAAGTGTTAGTGATTGCTGACAAACACGCCAACGCCGCTTTTATCGCCGCTGATTTATTATCTCAAGCCGAACATGGCGCAGATAGCCAAGTAATTTTATTAACAGACAGTGAAGCATTAATCGCGCAAGTGGCTAGTGAACTTGAAACACAAGTGGCGTTGTTATCAAGAAAAGAGATAGCCGAGCAAGCACTAAAGCAATCTCGCTTAATTTTAACCAACGATATGGCGCAAGCCGTTGAAGTATCAAACCGTTACGGCCCAGAACATTTAATACTTCAAACGGAAGAGCCTCAAACGTTATTAAAAGATTTACGCAACGCGGGATCTATTTTTGTTGGTGCTTACACGCCCGAATCAGCGGGTGATTACGCCAGTGGTACTAACCACGTATTGCCTACTTACGGTTATTCAAAAGTTATCTCAAGCCTATCGTTAGCTGATTTCTCTCGCCGTTATACGGTACAAGAAATAAGCAAAGAAGGTTTAAGAGGCTTAGCCGAATGTATTATCGAGCTAACTGATGCAGAAGGGTTAGATGCTCACCAACGTGCGGTAACTATCCGTTTAGAAAGTGAGTAATAAAATGTCTACTTTAATAAATAAATTAGCCCGTAAAGAGCTGATTGACATGGTGCCTTACCAATCAGCACGACGTCTTTTTGCTAGTGGTAATAGCGAACAAGCCAGTCAAAAAATTTGGCTTAATGCGAATGAAGCGCCCGGCAATGGTAACTATCAAGTCAGCAGTGAAAACATTAACCGTTATCCTGATTTTCAACCTGATAATTTACTGAATGCTTATAGCAATTACAGTGGTTTAAAGCGCGAACAAATATTAGCCACTCGCGGTGCTGATGAAGGCATAGAGTTGATTATCCGCAGCTTTTGCAAAGCATATCAAGACAATATTTTAATTTGCCCACCTACCTATGGCATGTATGCCATTAGCGCAGAAAATCACGGTGCAGGCATTATTAACGTACCGCTTACTCTTAACCATAATCAAAATAGCAATCAGCTTGATATGGAAAGTTTAAAACAGCAAGTAGGCAAAGTGAAAGTCGTCTTTCTGTGCTCACCAGGTAACCCAACGGGTAACCTATTAGCCAAAGAAGACATTATTAACGCTATTGAGCTTTTTAAAAATGATGCCATTGTGGTTGTTGATGAAGCGTATATTGAGTACACCGGTAAATTAGCACCAACAGACACCTGTACCCATTTGTTAGCTAAATACGACAATGTCATTGTACTAAGAACCTTATCTAAAGCATTTGCCCTTGCCGGCTTAAGGTGCGGCTTCACCCTTGCTAACAAAGAAATTATCACCTTACTCAGTAAGGTGATTGCGCCCTACCCTATTTCAGCGCCCGTCGCTGAAATAGCCAGTAAAGCATTGAGTACTGATTTAACAAAAATGACTCAGCGAGTAGAAGCCTGTAATGCACTAAAGGCTGATTTAGTGATGTGGCTTAATCAACAACAGTGGTGTCGTGAAATATTTGCCAGCGATGCTAACTTTGTACTATTTCGCTGCGAAAACAATAATGAAAAGACCCGCGTTTTTGATTTACTGGTCGAGAATAATATTTTAATACGCGATCAATCTAAACAAGTGCAGCTAGAAAACTGCCTTCGTATTAGTATTGGTAGTGAACAAGAAATAACACAATTAAAAGAAGTTTTATCATGAGCAACAAACAGCAAAAAATATTATTTATCGACCGTGACGGCACTTTAGTTGAAGAGCCACTTATAGATAAACAGCTTGATACTTTGGAAAAGTTAGTCTTTGAGCCAAATGTTATTCCTGAGTTACTAAAATTACAAGCCAAAGGTTTTACCCTTGTGATGGTGTCAAATCAAGATGGTTTAGGCACATCAAGCTTCCCGCAACGCGATTTTGATTTACCACAGAATAAAATGATGGATATTTTTTCATCACAAGGCGTTATCTTTGAAGATGTTTTATTATGCCCTCACTTTGATGAAGACAACTGCAATTGCCGTAAACCAAAATTAGGCATGGTCAGTGACTATTTACAGCAAGGCCGTGTTGATTTCGCTCATTCGTTTGTTATTGGCGATCGCGAAACGGATATGGGCTTAGCTGCTAATATGGGTATTGTTGGCATAAAGTATAACCGTGACAGCTTAAATTGGGCGCAAGTGAGTGAGCAAATATTAGCGCCATTAGACAAAGCGCGCACTGCAACAGTGACTAGAACCACGAAAGAAACCGATATAACCATTACCGTAAATTTAGATAAAAGAGGCGGCAGCAAAATAGACACAGGGTTAGGCTTTTTCGATCACATGTTAGATCAAATAGCTACCCACGGCGGCTTTAACCTACAATGCAGTGTTAGTGGCGATTATCACATTGATGAACACCACAGTGTTGAAGATACCGCACTTGCGCTAGGGCAAGCGTTAAAAGAAGCACTAGGCGATAAACGCGGTATTGGTCGCTTTGGTTTTGTATTACCGATGGATGAATGCCGAGCAGAATGTATCATTGATTTATCAGGCCGTCCTTGGCTAGAATTTGATGCTGAATTTACCAGTGCTAACGTAGGTACTATGTCAACGCAAATGATTTCACATTTTTTTAGATCACTTGCCGATTCAATGCTGATCACCTTGCACTTATCTACTAGCAAAGGTAACTGCCATCACCAAGTAGAAAGTTTATTTAAAGTATTTGGCCGTGCTTTAGGTCAAGCCATTAAAGTAGACGGTGACGAATTACCTAGCTCTAAAGGAACACTATAAATGACGGTTCCTATGACGGCTAATGCCACCAAAAAAAATAGCCATGTTATTGTTGATACAGGTTGTGCAAATTTATCATCCGTAAAATTTGCTATTGAACGTCTTGGTTTTAACGCTACGATTACTGACGATATTGCGCTAATTAAAGCCGCAGACAAAGTGATTTTTCCGGGTGTTGGCAGCGCTAAGCACGCCATGGCGAATATTGTTGAGAAGGGCTTGGTAACAACATTACAAAACTTAACTCAACCCGTATTAGGCTTTTGTTTAGGAATGCAGTTAATGTGTTCTTCATCGGTTGAAGGTAATGATGATAGCGCAGTTAAGTGCTTAAATATTATCCCAACCGACATTACCCCGTTAGAATCACAAGGTAATCGTTTACCACACATGGGGTGGAACACGCTAACAACGGTTGCTGATCACCCCGTATTAAAAGGCATCAATATTGATGATTATTTTTACTTTGTGCATAGCTTTGCCGCCCCTATTAGTGAATACACATTAGCAAGCTGTGAATATGGCAGCGAGTTTTCTGCCATTATTGGCAAAGATAATTTTATTGGTTGTCAATTTCACCCTGAACGCTCCGGCGCTTTAGGCAGTAAAATAATACAAAACTTTTTAAATTTATAATATTCACTACTGCTTCAGATGGATGATATTTGAAGGCAGTACAATGAAAAACAATCGCGACATGTAGAGTAATAACTTATGATGATCCCAGCAATTGACCTAATAGATGGCCAAGTAGTACGTTTATTTCAAGGCGACTATAGCCAAAAAACCAATTACAACACCACCGTACAAGAACGCCAGCAAGCTTACGCTGCATCAGGCGCAACAGTGATGCACTTTGTCGATTTAGACGGTGCTAAAGACAGCACTAAACGTCAGCTTTCAACACTTAAAACTGTGGTTAACCACGAAACTATGATCACCCAAGTGGGCGGTGGCATACGTTGTGAAGAAGATGTACAACAATTACTTGAGTTAGGCGCAACCCGTGTAGTTATTGGTTCACTTGCTATTAAACAACCTGAATTAGTACTTGAGTGGCTAAAAAAATACGGCGGCGAAAAAATTGTTTTAGCACTCGATATTAAAATTGATGCACAAGGTAATAAAACTTTACCCACTCACGGCTGGATTGAAGACAGTGGTGTAAATTTGGAAGACTTACTTGACGCTTATATTGATGCAGGCATTCAACATGTTTTATGTACTGATATTTCTAAAGACGGCACATTAACAGGCTCTAACGTTTCACTATATACTGAACTTTGCCAAAAATACCCAAGCATTCAATGGCAAGCTTCTGGCGGCATTGGCTGCTTAGACGACATTAAAGCCTTAATTGGCACAGGCGTTAGCGGTGTTATTTTAGGCCGCTCGCTGTTAGAAGGTAAATTTACCCTTGAAGAAGCGATTGACTGTTGGCCTACAAAGTAATGAAGCGTTGAGCATCTATCCCTGTTAACAGTAAATTCACTACACCATTTCAATCACATTTTACGCTGCATCATCACATATCAAAAAATAATGATGACTTTAATGCACGATAAGTAGTAATAAAGAGGAGAGTTAAACATAATAAGTGGGCTTTATTACAGTTTACCTCTTACTTTCTTGTAAGACATATCTCACAAACATGTAATACATATAGGATAAGCATCATAAGCTACATCTTAACAAAGCAATATAACCACCTGATTTTAAAGTGTTATTCATTAACTCGATATTTTCTGATGATAATTTCTTATTAACTTGTTTTTTTATCACCTTGGCTACCTATTTAAAATTGCTATTATTAGTGTCGTCAGGATGATGCGAAGCAGGAAGCTTAGAGAATAGGGATGAACAAAGGATGTAGGGTAATGGATTTACTCAAGGGGAAGTACTAAGGATAGTTTTTTTATGGATGAATTGAGATCACTGAAAACTGTGCAGGATGCACACAGCTAGTTCAAAAAGCAGTTCTTAGAACTGCTTTTTTTTGTGTTTTTTTTAGTGATTTTGAATACCACATTTTAAAAAGTGTAAGCTCTTTATCAAAATCATTCTGCATAACTCCACCTTTCACCTAGTATCATTTCAGACTGCTTATAATATTTTTATAATGATTAATAGAACCTTATGTGTAGATCTTTTAATCCACTCATCAGGAGTTTCATAGTGAGAAATGATTTTATTGGCATCTTTGGGATGTACTAATATAAGTCATTAGGAAGCGTCGACATAACGGTTCTTTTTGTGACAGAGTTATATGACAGAGGTTTTTACCGTATTGTAAAACGCAAAAAACCCTGATAAATCAGGGTTTTTACGAATATGGCGGTGAGCGAGAGATTCGAACTCTCGTTAGGGATAAACCTAAACACACTTTCCAGGCGTGCGCCTTCAGCCACTCAGCCAGCTCACCAATTTTTTACCTCGCTATGGTAGATAAAAAGGACTTCACACGCAAGGTGTAATAATGAATTAACTACAGCAATAGCATTAAAAACAACTTGACATAAATCCTCTAGTTTGTTTT
>JQIA01000245.1_pt1 | contig 25886 bp, 22 predicted proteins | sample 811431 | NCBI WGS metagenome assembly JQIA01 (sample SAMN02998118, study PRJNA258478) | marine sediment metagenome | biome: marine; feature: seafloor; material: sediment; isolation source: oil-polluted sediment collected from 3 locations (0.5 km, 0.7 km and 0.9 km)... | place: USA: Gulf of Mexico ...
AGTACATGTGGTACTTCAAAAGTCTGGCCAACCACTAAAGCGAAGTAGATGGGGCTTTTTACGACGCCATCAAAATTGGTAACTTTGTTTCCAGATATACTGGTAGCATATATTGAATGGATTTGTCACCCCCCAAATTATTGGGGGGCTTTTGTGGGAGATTTTATTTTTTTGAACCTCTGTCCTGATGTCGCTGGCCGGCTGATAATGTCATTTTTCTCATTCTGATTGACATAGGGGTTACTTCTACCAGTTCATCATCCCGGATGAAGTTGATCGCCTGCTCAAGGGTTAAAGGTTTAACCGGTGTACATACGACTGCGTCATCTTTTCCGGATGCCCTGACATTGGACAGTTTTTTCTCTTTGCAGGCATTTACATTAAGGTCGGAATTTTTATTGTTTTCACCGACAATCATGCCTTCATAAACGGGTACTCCCGGTGGTATAAACAGTCTGCCCCGGGGTTCAAGATTAAAAAGTGCATATGTGACTGCAGACCCTTTTCTATCACAAACAAGGGAACCGGTGAACCGGGTTGGAAAATCGCCTCTGAAATCATTGTAACCGGCAAAAATTGAATTCATGATGCCTGTTCCCCGCGTATCGGTCAGGAATTCATCTCTGTAACCGATCAACGATCTTGAAGGTACAGAAAATTCCATGTTAACGCGGCCTTTGCCATTGTTGACAAGGTTAACCATTTTTCCTTTTCGGATAGAGAGTTTTTCGGTAACAATACCCATAAAATTTTCATCACAGTCGATGAAAAGCTGTTCTATCGGTTCCTGTTTTTTCTCATCAATATATTTGTAGATAACCTTTGGGCGCCCAACACATAGTTCAAAGCCTTCACGTCTCATTGTTTCGATGAGAATTGCAAGCTGGAATTCCCCACGACCTTTTACAAGAAAACTCTCCCTTTCATTTTCCTGCTCAAATTCAAGGGCGACATTTAGAAGTGTCTCTTTTTCAAGACGCTCTCTAATTTTACTCGACTGTACTTTCTTGCCTTCCATTCCGGCAAAGGGTGAATCATTAATTTTGAAAACCATTGAGACCGTAGGCTCATCAACGGATAGTCTTGGTAGTGGTGCCGGAAAATTTTTATGGCAGATAGTGTCACCTATATGAAAGCCATCGATACCTGCAAGAACAGCAATGTCACCCGGTTCAGCAGTGGCTGTGTCCGTTAAGGTCAGGCCTTCATAAACCTGGAGCTTTGTCACTCTAAGCGGTAGACTGACATTGTCACTGTTAATGCATACCAGTGGATCTTTTATCGAGGCCGGTTTATTGAATATTTTTCCTATTGCAAGCCTGCCAAGGTAATCTGAATAACCAAGGTCAGATATAAGCAGCTGGAAAGGTTCTTCAGGAAAATATTCCGGAGGTGGGATCTCGCTTACGATAGTCTCGAAAAGAATATCGAGGTTTTCACCTTTCTCTTCGAGTGTTTTCTGGGCAATACCGTCTCGTCCAATTGCATACAGATAAGTAAAATCAAGCTGCTTGTCTGTGGCGTCAAGTTCGATAAACAGGTCGTAGATTTCGTCAAGAACTTCATCAGCCCGGGCATCACCTCTGTCAATTTTGTTAATTACAACAATAACCGGGAGGCCTGCTTCAAAGGTTTTTTTCAGTACAAACCGGGTTTGGGGCAAGGGACCTTCAGATGAGTCCACAAGGAGTATCGCGCCATCAACCATCGACAGCGCTCTTTCTACTTCGCCGCCAAAGTCAGCATGACCAGGGGTGTCGAGTATGTTGATTTTTATGCCTTCGCGGATAACAGAACAGTTTTTTGCTGAGATTGTGATGCCTCGTTCCCGCTCAAGATCCATGCTGTCCATGATGCGTTCATCAACAGACTGATTTTCACGAAACAGTCCGCTTTGAGAGAACATGGCGTCAACCAATGTCGTTTTTCCATGGTCAACATGGGCTATAATGGCAATATTTCTAATGTTTTCGTTTGTCGCTTTGTTTTTCATATTTTCCTGATCATTTTTAAATAATTAATAATAAAGTACCGTGTTTATTACTTACTGAAAATAATATCAATACGAATCTCGTATTTATTTACTTTTTTTATAAATATCTGATATATAGTGCCTACATTATAATGCATGGTAAGCAGGTTTTTTATGGTAAAGAACATTTTATTAGTCGGTGTCGGCGGTTTTCTCGGTGCAATTACCAGATATCTTTCTGTTCAGTTGATTACCGGTTACACCGGTGTTAAAACATTTCCGTTAGGAACCATGTTTGTTAACATTACCGGCTGTTTTCTTTTAGGCTTCTGCTTTGGGCTTGCAATGACAAAAGAACTTATCTCCCCTGAGGTAAGACTCCTTTTTTTTACAGGGTTCTTAGGTAGCTTTACAACTTATTCTACTTTCGGTGTTGAATCCTTTCATCTGTTTAAAACAGGTAATCACCTTGGTGCAATATTTAATGTTAGTGCACATGTCATAACCGGGCTGGCAGCGGTCTGGGTCGGCGATTTGCTTTCAAAAACGCTTTAATTCAGTATCGGTCGGTCATTAAATATCCAATTGCTCACTGCCAAGTTCTTTTTGCGCATAGGCTCTGTGTATACCTGTCTCTATAAACAGTTTTAAAATTTCTGCATCAATGTGTTGGTCTTTCTGCATAAAATCAAGAATACGTAAAGCCTTAGACAGTTTCATCGGTTCTTTGTACGGTCTGTCATGGGCGGTTAATGCTTCAAAAATATCAGCAATGCCGATTATTCTTGACTGCAGGGGGAGATCTTTTTCAGATAGCCCCAACGGGTAGCCGCTGCCGTCAAGTTTTTCATGATGTGCACTGGCATATTTTGGCACATCGGCGAGGTTGTTTGGAAAAGGTAGCTGATTGGTTATTTTTAACGTCATTGCAGCATGGTTCTCAATTTTTTGCCGCTCATCAGTTGTAAGGGTCCCCTTTCTGATACATAAATTAGTGACCTCATCCTGTGTCAGATAGGGTGATGGCTCTCCGTTAACCATGTAGGTTTTAGCCGCTATACTCCTGAGCCTTTCAATCATCTCTTCGCTCATAAATGCCCCTGTGTGATTACACTGCTTTATAAAAGTAAGTTCGTCATTAATTTCTGCAACAGCTTGTTGATAGTCTTCTTCTGATTTTGATATATCACTTGTGGATGAGGGGGCATTCTCCATCAGTGTAATTTTTTGCATCAGGAAATCTGTTTTAAGTGTCTCTCTGATTAGTCGGAAACGCGTTACCACAAGATCTATTCTGTCAAAAATTGTTTCAAGTTTGGTCATTTTATCGATAATAAATTCAGGGGTCGTTATTTTACCCACATCATGCATCCAGGCGGCTATTTTAAGCTCTTCGAGCTCTTCATTATTAAAGGTAATATTTTTAAACGAACCGGTATCGGCTTTATTTATCTGCTCAGCTATCATTGATGTCAGTTCAACAACGCGTTTGATATGTCCGCCGGTATAGGGTGATTTTTCATCTATTGCAGTTGCAATACTTCGTATGAATGCATGGAAAAGAAGTTCCAGTTCTTTAATCAGCTGAACGTTATTTAATGCAACAGCAGCCTGGGAGGCCAGAGAGGCTATCAGGTCTTCGTAATCCTCATCAAAAGGGATGATATTGTCTGTCCAGGGTTCCTGAGCATTCAGGAGTTGTAAAACACCAATTATTTTATCTTCGTGATTTTTCATTGGTATTACAAGCATCGATTTTGAACGATAGCCTGACTTTTCATCATATTTTTTCGGACCGATGAAATCAAACGTGCCAGACTCATATACATCCGGGATATTAACTGCCTTTCCGGTGATGGCAACATAAGAAGAGACGTTAGCGTAGTTGGGGCTGCCATCCACATAAAGCGGGACCGGGTGTATTTTGATTTTGGACCCACTTGTTCCCCCAAGGCGTGTATTCATTTTATTATTCAACACTATTTCAAAATTGAGCTGCATCGATTTTTTGTCAAGAATATACAAGGTACCGGCATCTGCAGATGAGAGCGACATGGCTTCTTCTACAATCATCTCAAAGAGCTTGTTGGTATCTTTTTCAGCTGAGAGTGCAATGCCTATTTTTGCATACTGTTTAATATGATCCGATATATTTTTCATTTTTTAGTGTCTTTGATAGTTAAAAAAGCCGGATTTCCACATTGTACAAGGGCGTATACATGGATAGGATTTCCGATCTGATTGTTAATGTTCCGGATTATCAGTCTCAAAAGGGCATATTGGAATAGTTAAGAATATCAGCTTCAGCATAAATCTGTCAATGATGAAACAAAGAAGAGGCTGTACTACTGTTATCTTTTTTAATCCCGGAGCATACTAAGAACTTGTTTTACAGTGAAAGTTGATATAAAACTTATAATAACCCAAATGTTTTAATTTACAAAACAGACAGATTGCTCCAATTAGATTCGACATAAAAAAATCTGAAATTTTAATATGAAGAGGATGTGTTCATGAACGATTCTCAGGCAAAGAATGACGCTGTAAAAAAAAGGGTAGTCAACGCAAAGCTTGTGTACGCGTCAAGGTTGAAAAAACTCTCAAATGCTATCCACGCTGCAGATGATATTAATTCAATTCTTGTTGGATTAAAGGATCAGATTATCAGCCTGTATGGGGCTGAGTATGTCACGATCTATCTGGTGGATAATAAAAAGAAAGAAATTTATTCAAGAGTGATGGATGAAAAGGACAGTCTGAAAGAAGTAAGACTTCCTATCAGTAGCAAGAGTATTGCCGGGCATGTGGCATTGTCCAGAAAAGATATTAATATTAAGAATGTTTATGACAGAGAAGAACTCTTAGGTATTGATCCTGACCTTAGGTTTGATTCGTCCTGGGATAAAAAATCCGGAATTATGACCCGGCAGATCCTTGCGGTTCCGATAGTCTTTAAAAATACATTAAACGGTGTGATTCAGCTGATGAATAAAAAGAACGGGAAACCCTTCTCTGCCTTTGACCAGAAGCTGCTGTCCGATATTTCTGAAGTACTTGGCATAGCGTTTCATAACCAGGCCAGATTTAAGAAGATACCGTCACGGTATGACCATCTGATAAAAGAAGGGCTGATGTCTGAAAAGGAATTTACTCAGGCAAGAGATCTTGCACGAAAGCAGGGCAAGCCGGTTGAAAATGTTCTGTTGATGACATTTGGGATTACAAAGGGTTCATTACGGGAGGCACTATCACAATACTACAAAATTCCTGCTGAAGATGTCCTTGATACTCAGTACAAGCCGGAGGACCTGATCAAGGAGAAGAACCTGAATTATTTTTTAAAATCCTATTGGCTTCCCCTTGAGAAGGTTAAGGATACGATTACCGTTGCCATTGATAATCCAAGTGATTTTGGCAAAATTCAGGAAATCAAGCAGATGTATAATGTCTCTATCGTGAAGCTTAGATTAAGCCTTAAGACCGATATTGAACAATATATAAAGACATTTAAAAGTACCCCGTCATTTGTTGAAGGTGAAACCATCGTCCAATCACTTGATGAAATTTTAAGCAATATGAAAGTGCAGGACGATGATTTTCTTTCAGAAGGGGAAGAAATAGATGAAATAGATAATTTCAATGATAATTCGGTTGTTCTTCTTGTTCGGAAAATTATTGAAGATGCTTTTGATGCAGGATCATCTGATATTCATATTGAACCCTATGGTGTTGCGCGTGATGCGGAGGTTCGCTTCAGGATTGACGGTCGCTGTCATGAAGTGTTGACCATTCCACGTAATTTTATCAAAGGGGTTGTTTCAAGGATAAAAATTCTTGCCAAGCTTGATATTGCAGAAAGGCGAAAACCCCAGGATGGTAAAATCAAGTTTAAAACATCCAAAGGCAAAGAGATCGAACTGCGTGTCGCAACTGTGCCGACCGCAAATAGTAATGAAGATGTTGTTATGAGGATTCTTGCGGGAAGTGAACCGTTGCCTTTGAATAAAATTATGCCCGAACAGACGTTTGACCGATTTAAAGAAGTCATTGTGAAACCCTATGGAATTGTACTTGTCGTCGGGCCGACAGGTTCCGGTAAAACAACGACTCTCCATTCAGCACTCGGCTATATTAACAAACCTGATAGAAAAATATGGACTGCAGAAGACCCTGTTGAGATTACTCAGTACAGGTTGAGGCAGGTTCAGGTGAATGCCAAAATCGGGTATACATTTGCTGCCGCAATGAGGGCATTTCTTCGTGCAGACCCGGATGTGATCATGGTCGGGGAAATGAGGGACAAGGAGACAATGGGAATGGGTATTGAAGCATCTCTTACAGGCCACCTCGTGTTTAGTACGCTGCATACAAATTCTGCCCCGGAAACAATTACACGATTGAATGATATGGGACTCGACCCGTTTAATTTTGCTGATGCATTATTGGGGATTCTCGCCCAGAGGCTTGTCAAAACTTTCTGTGGAAAATGTAAACAGGAATACCGCCCTGAAAAGAGTGAGTATAAACATTTGAAAGAGATGTACGGTGATATGTTTGATGAAAGAGTTAGTAAGCCATACTCAAAAGACCTTATGTTGTATAAAGCCGGGGGCTGTGAAGCTTGTGGGAATACCGGTTACAAAGGCCGGATGGGGTTGTATGAGTTTCTTGCCGGTACTGATGGTATTCAGAAAAAAATTATTGAGCGTGCTTTGGTAGAAGATATTCGAAAGACGGCAATTGAAGATGGCATGTCAACGCTGTTACAGGATGGAATCGCCTGTGTCTTTAATGGGCATACAGATATACATCAGGTCATGAGCGTATGCTCAAAGTAAAATATGTTAAACTTTATTTTTTAGAGTGACAGGTGTTTACTGTCAGGCAACACAAAATACCAGGTTTATTTTAAAAAAATTTAAATGACTCTTTAAGAAAAAAATTACTGCTTATGCCTGCAATGTCGGAATACCGGCTTTAAATATTTTTACAATCAGTGAAGCCAGTTTACGAATATGAGTCGGCGCATCATTAATATCTCGTCCGGGATAGTTCCTGAATGTCATCAATACACCCATGATTGCCCCAATATATGCGTGGGATATCGTTCTGTCCGGGTCTTCAATGCCGGCAACTGCCAGTACTGCGATAATCTTATCCACAAGAGCGAGCTGGAGTGCCTGAAATCTTGACAGCAGGTATTCCGGCATGTTGCCTTTTATCATGAGATAACTCATCATCTGGAATGTTGCCTCATTGTCTATCAGGTGGTTTACGATAGACTGTGCCAGTTCTTCCAACGGGTCTGCCGGCAGGTCTTTAGCAGCCTCTGCAAGGTCTTCATCGAATGCTTTTCCGATAGAACCCAAATCTTTAAGGAACGCTTCCATGAAGAGTTCTTCCTGACTTGGAAAATATCTGTATATTGCTGCCGGTGATACACCTGCTTCAGCGGCAATATCACGCATACCGATTTCATCGAAGGGTTTTTCTTCAAACAGGTTTAATACCGCTTCAAGGATTAAATCCTTTCTTGCTTCCCGCTCAGTTTCTCGTAGTTGTTTAAGGATTGAATTAGTCAAGTGTAAGCCCTCATTATTTAGGGTGGATTGTTCTGAACTTAAACTTTGCAATAACAATGTTTAATAGCATAAACGGTTGGTATTGTAAATGTTTATAAGAAATAGTTAAAAAAAAAGTATAAATCCATTCTGGTTATAGTATTCTGGAATATAATAACTAGTTTGAAAATGTAAAGAAGTCTCATGAAAAAATACCTGACCGCCTGTAAATAAAGATTCTAAAGGCTTTTATATTTATTGACATTGAAGTGACAACACTCTAATGTTTTTTAACTTATTTTTTATTACTGAAAATGCTTACGGAGATACAAATGAAAGGGTATGTACAGGTTTATACAGGAAATGGAAAGGGTAAAACCACAGCATCTCTTGGCCTTGCATTGAGGGCTGCCGGAGCCGGTTTGAAGGTTTTTATTGTGCAGTTTTTAAAACAAGGCGATTACAGTGAAATAAAGGCGCTTTCAAAATTCTCCGGGAATATCACTGTGAAGCAATCCGGACTGGGATGTTTTGTAAAAGGAAAACCGTCTGAAGAGGATATCGTTGCAGGGAAAAAGGGCTATGAACTCCTGAAATCAACGCTTATAGAGGGCGGATATGATCTTGTTATTGCCGAAGAAGGGAATGTTGCAGTCAGCTGTGGTCTTTTTACGGAAGAAGACCTTCTTGCATTGATTGATTTGAAACCGGAACACGTCGAACTTGTTATTACCGGCAGGAACGCAGGCGATAAACTGATTGAACGCGCTGACCTTGTCACGGAGATGAAAGAAATTAAGCATTATTATAAACAGGGTGTAAAAGCCAGGGTTGGGATAGAGAAGTAGATGGCTTCAGATCAGAATAAAAAACCGGCAAAATGTATAGCCGTCTTTGGAACAGGCTCGGATGTCGGTAAGAGTATCATAGCGACAGCATTATGCCGGTATTTTTTTAAAAAGGGATACAAAACGGCCCCTTTCAAAGCGCAGAACATGTCAAATAATTCCGGAATAACACCTGAAGGACTGGAGATGGGACGGGCGCAGATCGTTCAGGCTGAGGCCGCAGGTGTCGTTCCTCATGTTGATATGAACCCTGTCCTTTTGAAGCCGACGAGTGATGTTGGCTCTCAGGTAGTGCTTCATGGAAAAGTGCATGAGAATAATACTGCCGCAGAATACCATCAGAAAAAAGAGCTACTGTTTAAAGCTGTTACCGACTCACTTGATCGATTGAGAGAAGAGAACGATATCGTTGTCATTGAAGGAGCCGGTTCCTGTGCAGAAGTGAATCTTATGCCCCATGATATTGTTAATTTTCGTGTGGCTGAATATGCGGATGCACCAGTCCTTATCGTTGCCGATATTCACAGAGGGGGCGTTTTTGGACAGCTTGTGGGAACCATGGCGTGTCTGCCTCAGGAATACCGTGACCTGACAGCCGGGTTTATTATCAATCGTTTTAGAGGCGATATCTCTCTTTTTAAAGATGGTGCTGACTGGATCGAGGATAAAACCGAAAAGCCCGTTTTGGGGACGCTACCCTGGTTTGAGCACATTACCATTGAGGCAGAGGATTCAGTTGTTATCGAGAAACCTGTTAATGTGTTTCCTGTGACGAACCGGAATCAATTGATATGCGTAATCAGACTGCCGCATATTTCAAATTTTACCGATTTTGACCCATTGTCAGCACTGGATGGCGTTGAGCTTGTTTTTCTTGAAAAAACCTGTGATCTGTCTCAGTTTAAAGCTGTCATTATCCCGGGTTCCAAAAACACTATCCATGATCTAAATTGGCTGCATAAGACAGGCTGGGCAGAAACGATTCAACACTATGCAAAGCGTAATGGCCATATAACAGGTATTTGTGGTGGTTATCAGATTTTAGGTGCATATCTTCATGACCCGGAAGGATGTGAAGGCGTTCCCGGTTCAGCAGCAGGGCTTGATCTTCTACCCGTTGAAACGACAATGAAAGATGTGAAAACAACAACATTGAGTTGTTTTCACTGGGGGGGGATCGACGGTACCGGATATGAAATTCATATGGGACAAACAGAACGGACAGGAGGGGAACGCCTCTTTGATGTTACAGCAAGGAATCAGGAAGCCGTAACGCTTGAAGATGGATGTATTTCTGATAACTTTAATGTTATCGGGACATATATGCATGGCCTGTTCGATAAGAAAGGTATTCTGGAAAAATGGCTTGACTATATTGGCCTTTCGGATGTTGTTGTACCGGAGGTTCAGGGGTTGGCGGCAAGAGATAAAGAGTATGATCTGTTAACAGACCATTTTGAAAACTATATAGATACCGATGCTATTCATGCATTACTTACGAAATAACTGACCGGCAAAGAAAGGCTTATAGCTAATGCAATCAAAGGCAAAAACAACGCTCGTTCTTGGCGGCTGTCGAAGCGGTAAGAGCTCACAGGCGCTTAAACTAGCCGAGGACGCATCGGATAAAAACAGGATTTATATTGCTACCTGTGTCCCGTATGATAACGAAATGCAGGACAGGGTAAACAGGCATCAGGGCGAGCGGGACAATACATGGCAAACCGTCGAAACACCGGTTGATATTGCCGGGACGATAACTGAAAACAGCTCTCATGCCGGGGTTATACTGGTAGACTGTCTTACGTTGTGGGTGACCAATCTCTTAATGGAAGATAAATCTGAAGAAGAGATATTAAAAGAGGTCGCGCAATTGAATTCGGCCCTCGAAAAATCGCTATGTCCGGTTATCCTCGTTTCAAATGAAGTCGGAGCCGGGATTGTCCCTGAGAATGGTCTTGCAAGAAAGTTTCGTGATATTGCCGGCTTTGTGAATCAAAAAGTTGCGAAATGTGTAGATAACGTATTTTTTACTGCAGCGGGGATTCCGCTGAAAATAAAAGGATAAGTTGATGATAACGTTAGAAAGCGGGTCTGTAAATATATGAAAAATCTGATATCAGCAATTCAGTTTATTTCAGTTCTTCCGGCTGGCAGAACAAGGGAGTACCATCCCACAGGTATGTTACCGTTTTTTCCGGTTGTCGGGTTGATTATTGGGCTTTTGGTTTGTCTTTTTGATTTTTGTGCGGGGCATTTCTGGCAACCCTCAGTTGTGGCAGTTCTTGACGTTATTTTTTTGATTATTGTTACGGGTGCGTTTCATCTGGATGGTCTTGCTGATGCTGCTGACGGGCTATTCAGCCACAGGCCAAAGGATCAGCAGCTTGAAATAATGAAGGACAGTCGTATCGGTGTTATGGGGCTTGTTGCCGTTTTTTGTGGTCTTGGGATAAAGTGGAGCGGTATTTCATCCTTACCTGCAGGCGGTTACGAGAGATATGTTTTACTCTTTATTATTCCTGCCTATGCCCGGGCTTCAATGCTGTTCGGGATCCGATTTCTTGAATACGGGCGAAAAGAAGGCACCGGGCGTGACCATTTTAATGAGCCTCTGTCTTTATCTGCATTCAAATGGCTGGCCATACCTGCATTTGTTTCGTTAAGCCTCGGTCTTCGCGGGCTTTGGCTGAATATTTGTTTTGTGCTTGTGGTTTTATTTATTATTAAGGTATATAAAAAAAAATTAGGCTGTATAACAGGAGATATGCTTGGGGCAATGACAGAAACAACAGAGTCCCTTCTGTTTCTAATGGCTGCTGTCTATTATTTTTAGAATGATTCAGGTTTTTTTTGAGTGGTATAACTGACGGAGGACTACCAAATGTTAAAAGGACATGGCGGGAATATACATGATGCTGCAAGACGAATAGGCTGTTTACCAGAAGAGATTGTTGATATGAGCAGCAATATGAATCCCTTGGGACCACCTGCCGGTCTGCTTGACTACCTTCGGACCAATATTGAACGTATCTGCTCCCTGCCGGAGGTTGATGCAAAGGAAATAACAACGCTGTTAGCCGGAAAATTAGGGGTCCCATCTGAGTGTGTTCTGGCCGGTAATGGTACAACGCAGTTTATTTATTCCATTCCAAAAGCCCTGGGATCTGCCCGTGCTTTAATTGTTGGGCCGACATATTCAGATTATGAAGACGCCTGTGTGATGAATCATGTGGAATATTCCTATTTTTTTTCGGAAGAATCAGATGGCTTTGACGTTGATATCGAAAAACTGCTTGAGACGGTTAAAAATTTTGATACAGTCTTTATCTGTAACCCCAATAATCCCACCGGAGCACTTATTACCGGCGAGGACCTTGAACGACTCTGTAAATCATGCCCTGAAACTTTTTTTATTGTAGATGAATCCTACCTGCCGTTTGCGGGAGATGCTTATGAAATGAGTGCCGTTAGTTTAAAACTATCCAATGTGATCGCACTCAATTCAATGTCGAAGATTTATCGTATTCCCGGGTTAAGAATAGGTTTTCTGATTGCCCCGGTACCAATTATATACAAGTTTGCTGAGCTGACGCTGCCCTGGAGTGTTAATGCTATCGCGCAGGCTGCTGTTAAATATGTACTTGAGGATGAATCGGCGGGTAGATTTCTTGATGAAACAAGGCGGTTTGTGGATACTGAAAAAGAGCTGTTTATTCAACGTTTTAATGATAATCCAAACATAAAGTTCTTTTCGGGCACAGTCTATTATATTATTGCGAAACTGGCCCCGCCTCATAGTGCAGCGGCTTTATGCCGGGCGCTTGAATCGGATAAATTTCTGATCAGAAACTGTGCTAATTTTATCGGGCTTCCTGAAAATTTTGTCAGGTTTTCATTAAAAGACAGAGATACCAATATGCTTATTGCTGATAAAGTGACAGAATTTTTAAATAAATAAAAGTAATTTCTACCGGGGCATATCCTGCTCCGGTTTACCCAAAAATAGTTTCAATTTCTATCTTGCGCAGCGATCGATTCCCTTTTTCTATTTTTGAAATTGTTTCTGATACACCATCCTGCTCTTTACTCAGTTTTTTCGTCAGGGCTTTATTCAATGCCTGTTCAGCTTTAACGGTTTGTTCCGTATAAAATTTGTAATCCTGTTTGTTATTATTGTAGGCCGATCTGACTAAAGTCTCATAGTCATCTCCTTTGGCTTTGAAAAGCGTCTGGTAGTGTGTTGCAAGAATTTTTAGGTAATCGGCATACTTTATCGTTGCCTGTTTGCTCATCCCCGACTGTTCTGCAATCGCCAGTGTATTTATTTTTTTTGAATCAGTAACGGCATCTATTGCTTCTTTTAAGGCTTTTTCCCTGCTGGAGAGATAATTGACAGCAAAACCCTTCAGTCCTTTTTTATATTTTAATAGATCCTGAATATAAAAGATAAAAAGAAAGGGAATAAAAATCATCATACTACTGAGTTTTGGTTTATCAATAACAATACTACTGAGTTCAGCAGCATACTTTTTTTCATAGTCGAATATAAGTGCTTTAATTGTTTCCATGAGTCCTTTTAAAATTTGTAATAACTAAATTTTTTATTATACACTATCCTTATGGGCTGTGTTGCTTTAAAGAATATAGCGCCACCCGAAACCCAGAATGCCAAAGCATAATATAATACCTGAAGCGAAAGCCATCGTAAAGCCGTAATCATCTCTACCGGAATGTTTAAAGGAATCGGTCAGGTAGTATTCACTTTCATATGACCCACTCTCTTCAGTATACATATACGCTGCTGAGTCAATATCCCGTTCTTCAACTACCTTTGCAATCTGCTTATAGATTGGAACATTTTGTTCAATATACGGCCCGATAATCCAGCCGAAGACCCATATTAGTATGAATCCCGTAAGAAGTCTAATCCATGCTGTTACCCGGGACGGTTTTTTTTCTTCATCTGACATCGTTTAATCCCCTTGAGGTTGACCGGCCCGGAACTATTCCGGGCCGGTCAGAATTATAGTTCAAAGCAAGTGTTTATGTTTTATATTGTTGCCGTAAGTTCAGGGAATACAAGATAAAACATGATATATGCCATGATCAGGGTCAGAATCAGGTTAAGTGATTGACCGAATACATAAAGAATAAGCGGTTTTCCGCCTTTGAAATGTTCTTTCAGTTCACGGAAATTTGTTGCAAGGCCGATACTGACAAAGGACATTGTGAAAAACCATTTTCTGAAAAGGTCACTCATACCCTTAATGGCACCTTTATCAATCATTGCCCGGCCAAGAACGTCTGTATCTGCATTGTAACCGGAATAGATCACTGAGAAAATGACGGAGGCAACTATAAATCCGATAACAAACTTTGGAAAACGGAACCAGATTTCAGTAAGTCTGACTTTGTGGCCAGTCTCAGCGACTTCAACACGAGTAGTGAAATAAAGGGCAAGAAAGAATGCAATAACGCCGATCAGAACATTCTGAATCATTTTAATAGTAGCCGCAACATAAAGGGCCTTTTCACCCAGAAATGCGCCTGCAGCTGCAACAGCACCGGATGCGTCAATCGTTCCACCCATCCATGCACCACCAAGGATCATCTGTTTATCAACCGGGAAAGTCGTCTTAATAATAGCCGGCATAACGATCATCATAATTGCTGTAAATATCAGTGACAAACCTACAGCAAGGGTCAATTCTTCTTTTTTTGCTCTTACCGCAGAGGCTGCAGCAATCGCTGCCGATACACCGCAGACAGACATGTCAGAGCAGATAACAGCATTGAGACGTTTTGAAGGCATCTTGACAATTTTTTGGCCAAACCAGTAAGTGACAAGCCATACAGTCGGGGTAACCACCCATGCAACGAAAATACCGGCTGTACCTATTGTTATGACTTTTGCAAACAGAATTTTAGCACCGAGAAGTACGAGGCCGGTTTTGATGTAATATTCTGTCTGGATAGCAGGCTCTGCCCATTTGGGTGTGCCGACGGTATTACTGACAAGCATACCGAGAAAAATTGCCCAGGCAGCATATCCGATACCATAATGCTTCATTGTGACCTGATAACTGAAGAACCATGCCATTACAGTCATAAAGTAGACAAAGGCAAATCCCTTGGCAAACTTTTTAAATGGTATTCCCATGAAGATCATCGGGATGCCGAAGAAAAAGCAGAAGAAAACGCCAAGCCCAACAAGTTCCAGAACCTGATTATACGGCTTTGCTTTTGTTTTTTTCTTTGCTTTGGAAGCATACAACTTCGCATCACGCCACTTGCTGATAGCCTTTGTAGCTGTAGCATTAAGGGCTTCATCTTTAAACCCAGCGGCCTCTGCAATCGCCTCAGCATTTTCTGCTGCGGTAAAAGTTACTTTTTCTTCAGCCTTTTTATTTTCATATTTTACGTTGGCTTTGGCTACTTTTGCATCAGCTTTTTCCTTGCTCATGAAAAATGCATCAAGGGGATTGTTCGACCAGCTGTGGGTTTTATGCGTAAAGCTTGCCAGCCATTTACCTGCCGGAACTTTTCTGGCTTCCGCTTTGTTTTTGCCATCTGTCAGTTTATGCCAGGCAATTGTTTTAATTGCCGTGGTTCTTTGGGCTGCTTCGCCGTATTTGGCTTCGGCCTTGTTAATCATCTCCTTCATATCACCGCTGTGGGGGAAATAAACGAACATTCCGGCAATAAGGATGATAAATCCGAGCCAGATTGCCCACCAGTCTTCTTTCTTCCACAATTCGGACCATTGCCACTTGCCGACATCAACAACAATGTTGCCACTATTCTCTGCCATTACTTTTCTCCCGTTACAATTTAAAGTTACCATCTCTGGAAATAATCTGTAAATATAATTAGCAAGGATTGTGCCACGATTATAATGTTTGTAATAAGCTGAAAATATATAGAATATAAAATATTGATATATTTATGTGTAAACTTTAGTTTGCATGTGTGGTAAGTTGATGTAGCAGGGGCTTAACTTATGCTGTTATTTCTGTTATAATTCTTTCAATTGAATTGTCAGGTTGTTTACCGGGCGTTTTTGCTACCGGGTGAACTTGAGTTGGCTATGTTTTAATCGTTTAGGAGGATTTATGGATTCACCCGGATTTAATATCAGGTTGAAATTTATTTTGGGGCTGGTACTCTTTACGCTTCTCCTCGGTTTCATCCTTAGTATAACAATGTATTTTCACTTTGACAGTATTATGAAATCGGAGATCAGCCAGCGGTCACGAATGCTGCTTGCTCAGTCAACCGCCATACAGGAATATGTTAAAACAGAACTTCGTCCGGAAATGTTCAAGATTATTCCCGATGATCGATTTGTCCCAAAAGCGATGTCATCTTCATATATATCACGAGAGATAATGTCTCGTCTGAATTTGAATGATAAATTTTCATATCATTATCGTCGTGTTGCAAGAAATGCCCGAAATCCTGAGTCAGCCCCGGACGAACTTGAGACGAGATTGATACATTATTTTAATACCAACAGGTCTGTTTCTATCTGGGAAGATGATTCCATGGTGAATAATGAAGACTATCATTTGATCGCAAGGCCCATAGAGTTCGGCGCGTCCTGTATGAATTGTCATGGCGTTCCTGAAAATGCGCCGACGGAGCTGATTAAAATTTACGGGGATAAGGGCGGTTTTCATTATGAAACAGGTGAAGTTGGTGGGGTTGTTGTGGCCGGCTTCCCGGTGGCAATGATCAAGAATCCTGTAAAAGAAGTCACCTTACAGTATTTAAGTCTCTACCTCTTAGGTATCCTCTTTTTTGTAGTGCTTATCAGTCTGTTTTTTGATCGGCTCGTTATGAAAAATCTGCAGACTCTAACACAGATTTTTAAAACCCGTTTTTCCGGTAGCCGGGAGCAGGGTATCATCAAAAAAATGGAAAAAAAGGATGAAATTGAAGGGATGATAGAAGGGGTTGATGAACTTGCTTTGTGCCTTTCAGATGCAAGGAACAAGCTTGAAGACTACACCTTGAATCTTGAAAAAATGGTCAAAGAACGAACTCAGGACCTTATCGATAAAGCTGAAAAGCATCATGGGGACGTAGCGCTTTTTGTGGGGCTTCTTTCACATTTTTCAGATTCAGTAGATATTAGCCATCTTATTCAGGGCGTATTAAAGACTGTTGGAAAAAGATTTGATGCCTCCGATGTTATCTACCATCCTCACTCATTGAAAGAGATTTCATACAGCTTGAGCAGTGACGCAGGACACGGAACAGGGCAAATTGACCTTAGTAATCTTGAATGGAAAAATGAACTGCTTCTTGATGAGAACCACCTTTATATCCCTGTTGCATCAATAGAACATAATTTTGGAGTCCTTTGTATATCCTGGCCTGAATCTCCTGACTATAATGATCTTGACGCTGAAGTTCTGGTTGCTATCGGGAGGCAGTTGGGTGTTTTAATCGAAAATATTCAGGCTATTTCGAGTATAAAATTTCAAAACGACATGCTTCAATCTGTTTTTGACGGTATTTCAGATCCACTGCTTTTAATTGACAGAAATTGCTGTATTCTTAAGGCGAATAAAGGCAGTAAGCGTATTTTCCCAGGTGATGATATCGACACTCAGGAGGCATTGCTCCGGACATTTCCGGGTATCGGGTCTGACCCCGGGCTTATTCAAACAGTAATTAATTCAGGTGAACTTGCAAATGCAGAAGTAAAGACAGAGGATGACCGGCATTTCGTTACCCATATTTATCCGCTGCCATTTCACGAAGGCTCGTCGTCCCGTATGGTTTTATATGCGCGTGAAGTGACTATGGAAAAAAAGATGGTGTTAAGCATGCAACAGGCAGAACGTTTGAGTTCCATAGGTAAGATGGCGGCCGGTATGGCCCATGAAATCAACAACCCGCTGGGCGTTATCAGTTGCTATGCCGATCTTGTCAGGGATGCTGTTTCTGATGCAGATGTTGTAAGTGATCTTGATGTTATACTGAAACAGACTACAAATGTGCAGAAGATTGTTCAGGATCTGCTGAATCTTGCAAGACCCAAGCAGGCTCTTTCCGGTATATGTAGCGCCAATACAGTTGTCCGTTCATTGATTGAAGTCTTTAAAGCTCAGGCAGCATCAAAAAACATTAATGTAATATCAGATCTGGATAGTGAGTTACCTGATATCAGGTGTGATGCCGGAATATTAGAGCAGATTCTAACCAATATCTGGTTGAATGCTTTTGATGCTTTAAGTAAGGTCGGCGGAGAAGTCCGAATTTCAACCAGAGCCGGAAATTCAAAAAACGAAGTGGTGCTTTCAGTTGAGGATAACGGACCGGGGATACCCAGTCAGATGGAATCTCAGATTTTTGACCCTTTTTTTACAACAAAAGATGCCGGTAAAGGTACCGGACTTGGGCTTTCAGTTGTATACGGGTTTATTAATGAGCTTGGTGGCAGGATAGAACTTTCTCAGGGTGAAATGACGGGTTTTTTGCTTTTTTTCCCTGTGGCCTGAATGGCTGTTAAATTGAAGCAGGCAGATAGTGATAAATGGGTATCAGGTGTCAGGTATCGGGTATCAGCAAATGAATTCGCTGCGCTCTGCCTGTTATTAGATAAAAGATAGAGCGAAGTGATTCCACAGCTGAAGCCTGAAACCTGACGCCTGATACCTTAAGTTCAATGTGGCGGATTATATACTGGTTCAATGTTGGGTGAAGTTTAAACTTATTAGTATAAAGTGAAGGGTAATAATTATGGCAGACTTTTCAATATTGATCGTTGATGATGATTCAGATTTTCTAAAAGGTATTATTCGAAATTTGAAGAAGAAGTTTGATGCATTTAAGATTATCGGTGCTTTCTCCGGGGATGAGGCGGTAAAGGCATTAAAGAAAAACCACATTGGGGTTATGCTGACGGATTACAGGATGCCCGGTATTTCCGGACTTGAACTTATTCCGTTGAGTCTTGAGATGAACCCTGATCTTTGTATCATCATGTTAACAGGTTACGGTACGGTTGAGAATGCTGTAGCAGCCCTTAAGGATGGCGCGTGGGATTTTCTCACCAAGCCCGTAAACCGGGAAACATTATACCATACGGTTGAAAAAGCAGTTGCACACTATACCCTTTCAGTTGAGAATAAACGCCTTAATGAGATGCTGTCAACAATCATGACGGGGCAGAAGATTACCTATGAAAGCGCTGAAATGCAGCAGCTTATGGAAAAGATTGCAGCAATCGCATCGTCCGATTATACCGTTCTGGTAACCGGTGAATCAGGGAGTGGGAAAGAATTTATTGCACGAAAAATTCATGATGTGTCAAAAAGGAAAGAGGCATCATGTCATGCCTTAAATTGTCCGGCAATACCGGAACAACTTCTTGAAAGTGAGTTGTTTGGCCACGTAAAAGGGGCGTTCACCGGTGCGGACAGAACGCGGGACGGGTTTTTTATGTCAGCGGACAAAGGGACGCTCATTCTGGATGAAATCGGGGATATCAGTCTGACAATGCAGGCCAAACTATTGAAGTTTTTACAGGATAAAGAAGTTAAACCTGTCGGCAGCAGCGCTACAAAGAAAGCCAACGTTAGGATTATTGCCCTGACAAATCAGGATTTGGAGCAGAAAATTAAAGACGGCCATTTCAGGGAAGATCTTTATTACAGGTTGAATGTGCTGACACTCTCTGTGCCCCCTTTGAGGCAAAGAAGAGATGATATACCGGTTCTTGTGAGAGAATTTATTCTAAAGACCTGCGATGAACTTGACATTGAGCCGATGCAGGTTGAGCCGGGAGTCTTATCATACCTTTCAAGACAAACATGGCCGGGGAATGTAAGGGAGCTTTTAAATTATGTCAGGCGTCTGGCCGTTTTTTCCAATGGGAATATGATTGACACCCCACTGGTCAATCTGGTGGAAGGGAAAAAGCAAAATGATGTCTATTTTAAGAAATCCGGGCAGCGTCCTTACAAGGATGCAAAAAAAGAAGCTCTTGATCTTTTTTCTAAAGATTATTTAACAGAACTATTTGAAAAGACAAGAGGGAATATATCAGAGACGTCAAGGATCAGTGGCCTTGAAAGGGTCTCAATACAGAAAATTGTGAAACGTCTTGATATTGATATGTCCAGATTCAGAGGTTAGCCCACCGGTCCATTTAATGAATGGCCCGCAAATTTGCGGGCCGCTTATCTTTTTTTAATTTTTCACGACTGCATCCAGCCATTTTTGATATGCGATCATTGCATTTGGTGTAAGAAAACTCATATGGGCTGCAAGATCCTGAATATCCCCACCGATGGGGAGAAGCGAAGGTGACTGGACAAGCCCGAAGCCATCTTCGAATGCTGAAGCGATTCTAAGCTGTTCCACCGGCTCACGAATCGGACAGACCATAGGCAGGTCTGTCAGTTCAGCAAGAGCAATGGTTGCATCGTTGAAAACGATCGCATCACCCATGCCGTACTGAACAACAAGTGGGGTCACCTGACCGCCAATATCTGGGTTTCTTACGTTATGGATCAGGTTCAGACCGTCACCTTTATCCAGAACATGCTGAACAATGGCAAACATTACAGCCGCTTCAGGTCCACTGGAACCTTCAGGTATCAGCTGGTCAAAACCCAATGATTCATAGAGGCTTGAATGTGCAAGAACGTTTGTAATGCCAGCGCCGGTTACCTGTAAAAAAGCGCCGTCAAGTTCTGTTGCTGTACCGACAAAGGCATTCCCTAAAACGCCGCCAAGTGACGTCCCTGCATAAAAAATTCTTGAGGTGTCGATATCAGGCTTTTTATAGCCGCCGTTATGGAAGAGCCAGTTCCAGAAATTATGTTTCCGTGGCAACAGATCAAGGTTTGACAGTGATCCTCTTATTGCAGCCATAAGGGAATTCAGGTCGATGGTTGACTGTGCAACCATACCGGTGACAAGACCGATATTTCCAGGCTCAAAAATGTCAAGGATGTAACCACCGTCTTTATCTTTTCTGTCTCCGTGGTTTGGCTGATCAATTGTGATTGTGGCCATACCGTTTGCTGCATTGGAAATTGATACGACAATGACTGAACTCCTGTCTGCTGAAAGACCATGCCCATATATCTGAATCGGAACGCCACCGTTTTTTGCCTGATGTGGCAGATAGAGATCAAACGGTGTCCAGTAGTCTTCACCGGTATCCCCCGCACTGTACACGACTGTACCGTCTTCAGAACGGAAGCTTGTGAGCCTTATTTCGCCGGTTACCTGTACCGCAATCGGGCCGATTGGCTGATATTTAATATCAAGATTTCTAACCGGGTGGGGTTGATTCTCAACTTCTGAAACCATATCGAACAGAACACCTGTTATATTACTTTCTGTTGAAATAGTAAATTCTGTCAGCGAAAGGATATCGTTCTGGTTAATACCATTTTCTTCAAGCTCATCGATAAGGTCATCATACGATTGCGGAAGATCGGTTGATGTTGCTTCGTCGTCACCTGACGACTGAAGTGCGGTTGTAAGGACAGCAGCAAGACGATGCCCAAAGGGAAACCGGGATCTGGGCCATGCTTCAATGACCTGAGATGTTGTTGCTTCCGGGTCATTTTCAAGTATTTCACTATTTTGTATATCTGCAACCTGACTGATACGGACCCTGACGGGTATTCTCACGTTTTGTGGATCATCAAGGTCAAAGACATATAGAATATTCCCACCGTCTATCGGAATTGCCCCGGCGTTGATCACAAAAGGCGCCTCAAACAGAACAGGTGCAGCCGGAGAAAAACCGTCTCGGCTTCCCATGATATTGGATGGTTTAAAACTCTCAGGCAGTTGCGAAAGAATCTCTTCTGCGATTAGTGAATCCATTGATGACGGCGTAAATGTGTCGCTTGGGAAGGGGAGGCTGCAGGCAGTTAAAGAGAGAGGATGACACTCATTTGCAGAGGCTGATGATAGAAAAAGGGGCATACATAAAATAGAAACAATCAGAAAAAGCATACTTTTGTGGAATGAATTACAGGGCAGCAAAAACATGGCGTTACTCCTTTTTTTAAATTAATGAACAATTAATTCAGGAAAGATTGTTTATTTTACACGTATGGATAAAAAACTTCAAGGCCTGTTGTTTACCTGCTTATTACCTGGAGAAATCAAGTAAAAATATCTTTTAACCAAATATTAACAAATGGCTAATTGATAACTAATGAATTTTTTCTAAAAACAGGCATGAATTATTTTATGACATTAACGAAACAAACTAAGGAGAAATGTGGAAAAACTAAAATTTAATCAAAAAATGAACATGCAGACTGTCTTTGATACAGTTATTTCCTGGATTATAAACGTTATCATTCTGTTTATCATTGTCATTCTGGTCATCGGGCTTGTTAAGACACTTTTCACTACGAAAACACTTATCAATTCAAATTCACTCAGTTTCAGCCTTTCGCATATTGTAGCCGATATTCTTTCATTTCTGGTGATGGTTGAGCTTTTCAGAAGTTTTATTGAGTACTTTAAAGCCGGTAGAATAAGGCTTCATACAATGATCGACCCATCAATAATTTTTATCGTAAGGGAATTGATTGTGAAATTATACATGCACCAGGAGCTGACCGGATCATTGCTTATCAGCTTTGGTGTACTTCTTTTTTCACTCGGCCTGATCAGGACTATGGCAATACTGGTTAGTCCGGATGATGAAAAATATGATAAACAGTAGCAAGGCTGTTACGTTTTTTACAAAAAAAAGAATCGTGGTTCTCAAAAAATGCGCCAGTATGAGTAAAGCTAAATGTTGAACTTCTGTAAACCGGTGTCACAGACTTAAGGTTTCAGGTATCAGGCCTCAGGTGGCAGCTGTAGAATCACTACGTTCTTTCTTTCGTATAAAAACAGGCTGAGCGATAGCGAATTCAATGGCTGAAACCCGAGACCTGACACCTGATTGCTTTATTAACGATGCATACACCATACTTAATCGTTTCAAATATCTGCATTGGAAAACCGGAGCTTTATCGATAACCTAAAAAAGAATTATTATGAGCTGCCCTTGAAATATCGTATTGTTTTCATCAAAAATAGTTGATTTTAATAGTATTTGCCGTTATCTAAATAAGCATTTGCAGTTTTTTATGCCATGCAAATGTGCTACTATACTTTATCGACAATAATAAGATTAAAAGGTGTTTTCATGAAAAACAGTTCTGTTTTTTTAAAGGTATTCATTCTGGTCATATTTCTTACTGTTTCCTGCTCTACAACCGATAATAATACGGAAATTATTCAAAAAATTGATGCATTTAAGGACAATAACAAAAATATCCAACTTGCGAAGGATTTACTATTTGTAAAGTATCCATCCTTAATCAGGAAGGCTGTTCCCCAGTTGGAAGAGAATGATCTGGAAGGGATACAATGGGAGTTTATTCAGAATGATGCTAAAGAAGTACTTTTCAGAATAAAGCTCGATACGCGGAATTTAAAAATAAAGCAGAATCGTGAAAAAATAGTCCTACTATTTAATGATACAGTTAAAGATCAGGTCGACTTTCAGATCGCAAATCAGGCCACATTTGATAGTCTTATAAAAAAGACAGGCACTTTTTTGGGTATCATTGACGCAGAAAAATATGATTTGTTCTGGGCCGCCTGCAGTGAACAGTTTATGAAGAACATGCCCCAAAAACAGATACTGCAGTTTATGCAGAGTAAACCGGAACGATTTGGCAAGTTAAGAAAAAGATCGCTTCTGAGCAAATTCCTTTTTAGACCTGAGAATAAGGATGTTGATGTTTACAGGATTACATTCAAATCTGAGTATGACTTTGACATTATCCAGGAATATATATCATGGGTTAGGGATGAAACGGGTAAATGGAAAATAGCCGCTTACGGTATTCGGGGGTGTGGCCAGATGTGCAGAGGGTTATAGGATACTGAGTAAAAATAATTGAAATAAATAAAGGTCATACAATGTCAAATAAATATGAATTACGTGAATGGTTGAGTCTTGCTCCGGCTGATTTTCCTGTATGGGGGGCCGGTGGCTGTATCATTGCAATGATGTATATAAAAAATCTATACATCGACTGGACACTGGGTATTCTTGCAGTAGCTCTAACCATTGTCTCCTGTTTTATCGGGCTGAAATATGATGACCGGATTTCAAATTTTTCCAATGTGGTCAGGCGGGTTTCGTATCCTCTTTGTGTCTTAGGTGCAATCGTTGCGGTGTATATTAATTTCACCATGTGGCAGTAGCTGAATGGATAATTGTTTAAAGAAAATGGTAATTCTGACCTGCATACTATTTGCAGCAGGCTGCAGTGGGAAACCAGAAAAACGCCCATCCTACAGATTACAATTCTCTGGCTTGGCTATTTCCTATATGACGCCTGATAACTGGGCGGTAAAAAAAATACCGGGGAATAAATATCCTGTTGTTTATACTGATCTGGACTATGGTATAGCGCCAAACATTCAGCTTGAGATAATCACTGAGAGAGCTTATTCAATTGATTCATTTATTGAAAAACAGACAAAAAATTACAAAGAGTATTCCGTTGTCAGTGTCTCAGACTTTGTAACTGACAAGGGAAAGGCTGGTGAAAAAGTTGAGGTCCGAAGAGTCAATAATAAAGCAATTCCGGTATCACATTTTTATTATTATTTAAAAATTAAGGATATGGTATACTTATTTACTGCAACATGTCCTGAAGTCACTGTTGAAAAATACAGAGAGACTTTTGATAAAACACTGAGAACTGTTGAAGCTGGCTGATTACAACCTCAACAGTTGAAAATACAACTTATGGAGTTTTTAGAATGGCTGTTAAAAATGTTAAACAGATAATATCAGATGTCCGGAGTATACAGAAAAGCCGTGAAAATACATATCGGGAGCGGGCACTTAAACTGTTCCCATGGATCTGTGGGCGATGCAGTCGGGAATTCGGTGGAAAGAAGCTTCGTGAACTGACGGTTCATCATAAAGATCACAACCATGATCATAACCCGCCGGACGGGAGTAACTGGGAACTACTGTGTATCTACTGTCACGACAACGAGCATTCCCGAAACGAGGTTGCCGACGCCTATGATAATACCTCCACCGGTCAGACTACCGAAAAAGATGACGGGTTTGTCCAGAATCCGTTTGCAGGGCTTGCCGATCTCCTAAAAGAAAAGCCTCAGAAGAAAGATTGATGGCGTCGTAAAAAGTCCCATCTACTGCGCTTTAGTACCTGATCAGACTTTTGACGTACCATATGTACTACATCAAGCCTGGTCAGACACTAAATCTTGTATATGGGCCCTTTTCCTTACCCCCTCTTTAACCGATACCGATTAAAGCCCTTTGAAGAAGATTCTTTTGAGTGTGTCGGCAGAACGAAAATGGCTGGTTTTTTTTATAATTGTTATGCTGCCCCGGTGACAGTTGATGGAAAGGAACACATGGCAATCTTTATCAGCGGCTCAAAAGAGCGACAGGAAGAAGCGTCGGAGTCAGAGATATTTGATATTATTAATGCTATCAGAACGATTCAGTTTGAGTAGGAACGTTCTGATGAGCGCCTCTTTTATTGATTCGCAAGTCCGAATAATTTATCAAGTACATATACCTCTGTTTTGTCAGTTACAGTGAGACAGACAGCCCTCATTGCCTGTGCAACAATATCACCGCCAATTGGTCGGTAACGTCTGAACAGTCCCAGGCTGTTAATCATATGGAGAAGAAATACGCCTATTTTTTCCCCTGTTCTGTTTTCAGGACGCTCCCCTTCAAGGGGGCCTGGTTGCAGGATATGAATCTGGCTAAACGTAAGCCTCTTTATTTCTCTTTCAAGTTCGCCCTTCATCCGTGAATAAAATATGCGTGAATTTGGCGACGCCTGTGCCGATGAAACAAGGACTATGGAAGAGACGCCATTTTTTGCGGCAGCTTTAGCAAAATTGTACTGATAGGTATAGTCTACAAGGTATTGAGCCTCCTGACTTCCGGCTGTCTTAATTGTCGTCCCGAGGGCAGAGAATAGAACATCCCCTTTTACAAGATCCTGCCAGCTTTCAGGGTTATTAAAATCAATAACATGTTCATCAAGTTTCTCATGTGATAGCCCGGTTTTCCTTCTGGTAAATGTAACGACTTTTCCAAAACGTTCATCATCAAGAAGCTGATTAACAAGATTTGATCCGACGAGGCCGGTTGCGCCGATGGCTAATGCTATTTTCATTTATATTACCTTTGAAGTTGTTTTATCCTTATTTAAAATGGATTTATCATTTTTTGTCAAGGTCTGAAAACAGGCGTTTAGATTCTAATTAAGACTATTTACCCATGAACGGAGGAGCGGTATAAGGCTTTTGGTAAAAAAACTTGCATTGCTTCTTAAAAGCAGGATATACATTTGTTTAATTTATGCGATTACGGATAACAGGAATAATATAGTTATCTGTAGTCTGGATCATTGGGAAATCAACCAGAACGATAAAATTTTCTTCACCCAA
>JQIA01000246.1_pt1 | contig 25879 bp, 11 predicted proteins | sample 811431 | NCBI WGS metagenome assembly JQIA01 (sample SAMN02998118, study PRJNA258478) | marine sediment metagenome | biome: marine; feature: seafloor; material: sediment; isolation source: oil-polluted sediment collected from 3 locations (0.5 km, 0.7 km and 0.9 km)... | place: USA: Gulf of Mexico ...
TTTCGGCAAGAAAGAAGAGCATTCCTTTCCGGTTTTCATCTTCCGCCAGCACCCGGAGTTTCTCAAAATCAGTTTTATAAAGAGACTGGGGGTAAAGAAGCGGAGTAAGTTTCTTCACCTGCTCCGCCGGCAGGGTTTTCTTTAACTCTTCCAAAGTCTTCATACTGAAGGTTCCCAGAGTAACCGGAGGCTCGGGTTGCCCCTTGGCATCAGGTTTCATAGCCGTTATCCGGGTCAGGGTATAGGTATAGTCTGTGCTCAGATCCTTAGGCATCCATTTGAGGCGGATGCCGGATTCCGTGGTTTTTGATAATAAAACCACATTCGTCTTCTCATCTGCCACGGCCATGGCGGGAGCAAAAAGCAAAATAAGAAAATATGTTAAAAGTCTCTGATATTTTTGTTTTATCATTGGTTGATAACTCCATTCGTATCATCTTAGTTAATATTTCATTTATAGCCTGTAGTAGTCTTCCGGGGTTTCATATTGATATTCCCGGTCCGGTAGTTTTATCGCTTCATTGCGAGGCCCTCGGCCGACCATAATCCAATTCATGTCTGTTTTCGCCAAGATCGTAGTGATAAACGGTGAAGTAGGGCTCCGAATAGACTGAATATCCCGAATCGCATTCTACCTCACCGTAATTTGCATCACTGGAATCTTGGTTTCCATAACACTTGGGATCTATGTAGTAAAGGGTATCGGGTTTGTACTTCAGAGTCCAGTTGAATATTGCCGCTCCAACGGTACCGGTATCGAAAGTGCCGTTGGCATTCGTCTGGGTTTGGACCGCCTGCATTTTTACCCGGGCCTCTTCGTAATCATAGTCTGATGTTCCGGCGGGGCAAACAATATTTTCAGAAGGGATAATGATCATGTGGCTGGTAGCTGTTGGTGCGCTGATCACTTCATAACCCGGTCTGCCCAGAGTGACTTCGAAAGTACCATCGCCGTATCTGTCCTTTTTCTTCACATCAAAGGTAAGACCGAGGGCATCCCAGTTAAGGGGGCCGTCTGTTTCAAAGCTGAAGACCAGATCACCTGTAGCGCCGTAGGAAGATATCGGTTTTGGCCTGGGATTCTGCATCAGCCAGTCTTCGTATTCCTGTAACACATCTGGGCAGTAGCTGATGATCTTCTCAAAATCCTGAAAATAGACGCCGGTTAGACGGCAGCAGGAATATTCACCATAATCACAACTCTGTTTCACGGAATCCTTAAACCTGTCATGGGCTGCCTCCCATCTAAGGGCATCATCGGCCTCGCCCAAAGCGGATGAGTCAGAACCGGAAACATGCATCGATACATGAAGAGGGTTTATATCAGGGTCTCCTATTTCCCAGTAGTCTGCATAAGAAGGACCGTTCTGCTCAATCTCCTGAGAATATCTGATTTCAGTGGAAGCGTTACCATCCATGGTTACTTCAAATGACTTCCGGTAGAGCCGTTTGTCATTTTTATCATAGATCTCAATGGCGTAATTTTTGTCAAGGGTATTCGTGTATCCCTCTCCGAACCGATATTGTTCATTTGTAAACGGGTTGAGCAAGGGGCCTCCTTCACGAATAAAGGGTTTGCTTATGCCCGTCTGGCTATCCTCGCACATATCACGACCATTCAGAGGAGATGAAGGTTTTGCGAATTTTACCCATTGCTGGGTTGAACTTGTACCGTCCTCGGTTACCAGACCCTGTTGCCAGTCATCTGCACCAAGAACACGATCCCCTGCTGCATCGACTAAATAGTGACGGTTTGTTGTTGAGAATTCCCGTCCTGAAAAGGGTACGCGGTAGTAAATTCTGACTTCAGTGTCCCCAGAGACCACTTCATCAAAACCAGAGGGATAGACTTTTTCGATAATTTCCTGAGCTGTGGTAAGATTCTTCGTATCGGCTGTGGTAAATGAAGCTGACTGAATTCCTTCATCATAGGCCACTTTTTGAAAAACGTCACCCGCAGGGAGTCCCCGCCAGGCAGATTGTGCGTTGATACCTTTTTTTACCTCAAGTAGATGAGCTCTTGCAAAAAGAGTGTATGGTGTTTTTCGGTCAAGTTCATCAAAACTTCTGATTCTAATGGTATCCCGATCATCTACCCCACCGATCGGGTGGGCCATGTCAGTATTGGTTTTGTTATTTCGAACTGCTAAGGCGTTTACTCCGTCCGCATCGTTCTGAATGTCGATATAATCGGCAAGACCTGATACGGCGCCGGAGCGGTAAGCCGGATTGTTGCGCACATCGAGAAGTCGGATCATGTACTGATTCCCGTTATCAAGGGAAAAGATCTCGTCAATTGGCAGCGAAGTACTTACCTCAAACGGCATGGTTCGGGGAATGTCTACTCCACCTTCGGACGGAATAAGATAACCGACCAGTGGGAATTTTGTTGGGTCATCGAGATCCTCTCCTTTAGGTTTTTCCGGAATCCAGAATGTTGTACGATAGGTTCCTGAGACCATCCCACAGCAGAATGAATAACGCATTTTTGCCTTAATACGCATGTATGTGGGGTTTGGCGTATGAAATTTCAGCCCAAGGGAGGCGTATGCTTTGATAATGGTGTAGGTTTCGCTAAAGGCTTCCACCCCGGCTTCGATGCCGATCCAGAGTTTACCTTCAGCATCCACATAAAAAGGCGCAATGCTGGCCTCAAAGTCCATGGAAATCCCCCCGTAAAGACGGCCGTAAAAACAACCGGCGCTGGCGGACATATCAAATTCCTGGCTGAAGCCAAACATCATGCCATTACTGTCCATCATCAGATAGCCTTTTCCGGTGAAAAATCCACCGATAGCTTTAATACTGAATGGGTTTGTTTTAGTTCCCAGGTAGATATACCAGTCGCTTGCAGATGGGCCGAACTGCATACTAAAATTCGCCTCACCTTCCGTGGGGGGGGGGTAGTGGCAACATTAATAATTTCGAAGCCGTTTGAATCAATAAGAAATTTGGCATCCCCTTCAAGTTTTAAAAAGGGCTCTCCGACACCAATGGTTATTGAAGCATTGAGATAGCGCTTGCCCGTTTCCCCAAGATTTCTTTTAAGGAAATAGGTATCGCCGCTAAAAATAATGGGGTTCTTTGGCTGAATGGTAAGCGTAAGGTCACCATGCCAGATATATCCGTAGTCTCCTGAGGTTCCAAGGGTAACGCCTGCCTGAAAGGCGAAGGTTTGATCACCGTCCGGCGTGAATTTTACCTTCCCATTGCTTGGTGTGGCCTTCATATGATAGGCGAGACCACCGTTGAATGCGTATATGCTTAAGGGGATGGTTCCTAATTGTATCGGTGCGCCGGCAGAAACGGAGAGATTGACCCTCCACCAGGTGTAGGCAGGTTTATTGTTTGTTTTTCCAACCCGCCCCAGCTCTATAAGTGCATCACCTTTCATCACACCGGCAATCGTAATACCGGCTTCTACGCCAAAACTGTCTTCCGCTTTATCCCAGGTTAACCCGCCTTTGATTTTAACCCCGTTTTCATCATATTTTAATTTAATCTTATCGATGGAAAAATATGTGGGAGATGCATTAATTCTAACGGTTCCTTTGGCAAGGGAGCCGAGTTCGGCACTACCTGTGATTGTCGTTGAAATTTCTGTTAACTCTTTAGGAATAGTAAGGCCAATATTTGTTATTTGTAAATCCACAGGCCCTAAGGCGATGGAAGCGTTGGTAAGCTGCTGATTAAGCACAATACCTTTGAAATCTACCGCATCTTTTGAAAATTTAACAGCATCCAGTTTAACTGATTCCAGTGTTTTAAGTGTGGCGTGTTTGAAGATGACTTTGGGATAAACCGACAGGGAGAGTCCCGAATCCTTGTCATATCCTGCCGATAGATCGTTAACTTCAATAACAGCCAGGCTCTCAAACTTATTTATGGGTTGAATAGTAAAATCGCTGTCAATATGGAAATGATCAATTCCATCTTCAGTAATTGAACCTTTTATGCCGAGTTTAAGATCAAAAAATTTATCAAGAACCAGCTCAACACCGAAACTGCTTGAGATGATTTCGTTCTGCAAAAGAGAGACCCCTAAAGAATTCACGGTTCCCGAAAATCCACAGGCCGATGAAAGGGAAACGGGGGCAGCCGAATCTAAAGAAAAATTCCCCGACAGACCGTTTGTACCCACCTGGATCCCGGTTCCTGCGATGGTAATATCCGTCTCAATAAGCGCCATGGAAAGGGCTACAGAATCTAAAGAAAAACCGATACCATTTTCGGTAAAACGAATCCGGCCTTTAATGTCTGAAAAGCCTAAATCAGGCACACCGGGAAGGGTTGCCTTCGGCAGGGTGAAGGTCAGTGCATCACCTGCAAAGGCGAGCACTGGTTTTGCTGCGTTTTCAAGGGTATGGAAAAGATCTCCCAAGTCTACTGACCCTGAAAGATCAGACAAAGAGATTTTATCGATGCCGGGTTTAGACCAGTTTACGCTAAGTTTAATGCCGGAGAGCATAATATCGACACCCAGATTTTCCAGAATCGATATACGGGCAGGTTCAGGCCAGTTTGCGGCCAGAAGTGTTGTACCTGAAAAACCGTCAAGTCCGACCATAAGATTTTCCACATGAAGAGCAGGTAGCGTTAAACAGCCAAAAAGCGTCGGCAGGGTAATATCACCCGAGAGAGCAAGTCCCTTTGGTGAAAATCCTAATTTACGTACCGCCATTAAAAGGTTTTTACTCTGGGTAAGTTCCGCCTTCATATTAAAGGCAGTATCAAGTGCAATCAAACCATCGGTAATGAGGTTTTTTGCTGTATCCACCACAAGATTTTCGAAATCCACGGCTGCATGGAGTTTTCCCTCTTCGTCTTTTAAAATAGCCGGGATATCCGGCATGGCAACGTCTGAGACTATTACACCTGAACCCGAGAGACTGCCGTTTGAATATTCGGCATCTGTCAGAAGGCGGAAGGGGCCTAAGGAAAACTCACCCGCAAAATCCATGTCCATAAGGCGGAAAGTACCATCAGAGAAAAACTGGGCTGTGGCTTCGGCATTAGTGCTGCCCTGTTTTCCGCCAAGAGCCATAGCTCCTTTCAGGCCGACCCAGAAACGATCGCCTTCAGCACCAACGCCCCATTTCTGAAGCATCAACTGAAGCTGGTCTATATTGGCTGTAGCAGGAGGTTTAAGGGTGCGCCAGCCTTCAAGTGCCTTTCCGAAATCAACGGCATCCCGGTAAATTTTTAAGCCCCGAAGAGCAAGAGGCGTGGTCTTAATAGCTGCTGTTGCTGCAATATCAGTTGCTTCGTTTTTCCCGGCAGTCGCTATATCGGTCAGCCCGCTCTTTGCACTGCCTTTTAAGTTGTCCACAGTTGAACCGGCCATGGCTGCCGCATCGCCTGAGGATAGCGGTATAAAATCCTTTAACATGGGATGTGTCAGGGTTATGTCACAATCAAGCTTCACAAAAAAACCGTTTTCTTCCGTATAACCGGTTTTGATGCCTATGAGATCGAGTTTGGCAAAACCGTCAAGCGATACGGACGTTCCGATCTGGTTCGCATCAATAGTCAGAGTATCAAGCCCAAAACCGTCAAACCTGGCTGAAAAATCAAGGGAGATGCCGCCGAATTTTTCAAGGGACATGGCGCCTTTTAGATCAAGATCAATGGCATTGTTTGTCAAAGCAAAAGCCAGATGCTTCGGGATAACCGGAAAGCCTTTCAGATCAATTTTATCAAGAAGCTGGTCTAATGTGATTTTTGCCTTTGTTGAAATACCATTTGCGCTGATAACCAAAGGCGTTTCAGAAGGGATAGGAAGCTTAAACGGTGTGTCAAAACCGGGGATTTCTATGACTCCTGAAATAGAGACAGATGGTAGATCACCGAGTGTTAAGGCTCCACCGGGGTTTTTGATGGTAAAATCTGTTCCGGGAATAACAAGACGGCCAGCAAGGCCTGACAGTTCTTCTGCCGCCTGATTGCCTGCATCCTGAGCTGATTCGGTTGCCTGATCCGCTGCATCACCTATTGCGGCCTCGAACGTGTTGCCCCAACGGAACATCTCTTCATTAAAAGCCAGAGGAAATTTACCTCCGCCATAGTTTGTACCAAGTTTAATATCCGCATCAAGATCGGAAATTGAAAAATTCATTTTTCCTGTGTCAATGGCATAAACTAACGACCGAATCGTAACGGTTAAATCATTGGGGTCGCTAAAAAGCGTCCATGAAAGGGGGGTGGCTGGCTTAACAGTACCGGTAGCAGAGAACCCGTTTTCTCCCAGTGAAAGCGTATTAATTTTAATCGCATCTATTCCGGAAAATCCTTTAAGGTGTATTTCAGCATCAGCAAGCGCATTTTCCGGAGAAAAGTGAAGCGCTTTTAAGCGGATATCTGCAAGGGGAAGCGAAATATCCAACGCTTCCGGCAATGGAACATCGATAACGCCGGAAAGAATTTCACCGGCACTGGCTTCAAGGTTGGTAAAACGGACATCAAGATTAAGATTACCTTTTGCATCCTTTAAAAGATCCGGAATGGATGGTATTGGTTCATTGGAAACGAGGACGCCGCTTCCACTGATAAGGCCGCCTGAAAGAACCGCATCTGTGTGAAGGGTAAATGGCCCCATGGAAAGGGAGGCATTGGCCGCAAAATCGAGAATTTCAAACCGGCCGTCCAGGTGGAATTGCGCTGTGGCTCTTGCGCTTAAAGAGAATGCAGCACCATTTGTATCGACTTTTCCCTTAATACCGGCCCAGAGGGACCCACCTGTTGACCCGATGCCCCAGGACTCTGCCGAGAGTGAAAGCCCGGTCATATTTGCTGTCATGGGCGAATCAAAGCTGTACCAGCCTGTGGAAACAGGTGGCAGTTCGATCCGGTCTTTTAGTATTTTTAGATTGCTGAAAGCAAACTGACGCATTTTTTTTGCAGTCTCTTTGCCTTGCCGGGCGCCACGCTTAGCTTGCTGGCGAATGTTACCGGTTGTTTTTTTTAGTCCACCAGCGGCATTTCTGCCTTTGTCTGACAGAACTGATAGTGTTGTGCCTGACCTTGAACTGCCGATTTCCTTATAGTAACGAGAGGACTCTTTGCCGAAATCTCTTTCTGCGTCCTGCATAAGATTTTGCAATGACGGGTGGGTAATATCAAGATAACCGTCAAGTGAAACTGACACGCTTCCGGATGAAACAGAGATAGCAGATTTATCAAGATGAAGGTCTGCAAAACCCGGAATCGGAATCACCTGAGGCCCGATTTTTGCCTTAATGTTTGTTAAGCCGGAACTTCGTATATCAGCTGTAAAATCAAGCGCTGTATCCCGGAGCTTCGCAAGGTTCAAGGAGGCTTTTACCTGACCTGAAATACTATTGTCTTTTATCGATAGAACCATGGACTTTGCCCTGGCAGTAAAATCATGTAACGCGAAGGTATTTTTTAAATCAGGTAATACAAGACGCCCTTTTGTGGATATTCCTGAACTTGAAATTTGAAGGGCAGATGGACCCGTAAGGTCTATTGTAAATTTTTCATTAAATACCGGAATTTCAAGTTTTCCGGCAAGCGTGATGCCTTTAAAATTACTTTCTATAATACCGCCAATGCCATCAATTTTTACAGATGTCTTTGGAATAGTAACAGATCCCAACGCATTTCCGGCCTCGCTTCCCCATTTCCACGATTCATCTAAATATCGGACAGCCTGGGCTTTAACCTCACCAAAGGCATCTCCAAAGAGAAGCGATGCGTCGACGTTGCTAAGAGAAAGGGTTTTACTTATTGTATTGATGTCAAGATCCAGCTTTTTAAGTTGAAGATCGATACCAAATTCACCTGATAAAATTGAAATGGGTACAGAACGACCCCGTTTTTCGTAATGAAGCCTTCCTGCTATACCCTTCGGTGTAAGGGTTAGCTTGTTAAATGGAATCGTGGGTATATAAATCCCCTTGTTAAGCGCAAGTGCGCCGGTAAGACGGGCACCTTCCGGAGAAAATTCCATTGAACGAATTTTAAATTTTACGCCTTTTAAAATATCAAGGTCAAGAGAAACGGAGGTCCTGATAGAACCGGATTCGATTTTTGTCATTGAAGCATTCGGTTTTAAACCGGAAAAACTCACTTCTATCCCCGGTTTTGCGCCTTTGGCCTGTTTGGGGAGGTAGTCGTTTAGAAAACCTAAGTCCAGAGTGCCTCTTCCCCGCAAACCTTTATCGGTTGCACTTACAAGGGCTGAAAGGGTAAAAGGCCCCATGGCAAGCTGAACTTCCTGTATTCCAATGAGGTCTTCTATCCCGCCGGTTGTGACTTTGAGCACGCGGATACCGAATTCATAGGCCCTTTCCAGTTCAGGACGGAAATGATACTCCCATTCCCCATGTCCTTTTGCCTTATGCCAGGTGTTACCGCCGTCCAGTGTAATCTCCACAGCAAGCTTGTCCACAGAAATTTTATCGGTCTCGCTTTCAAGAATGCCTCTAAAAACGACAACGCCGTCGGTTAGATCTTCCTTATAAAAAACAATTTCATTCTCATCCAGGTCTTCAAAATGCCTGTCATTGACAGTGACAGCATCTATATAACCGAGATCATCGCCGTCATATGCGGATAGGGAAGAAGAAAAAGACAAAAAAAGAACTAAACCCCAGAAAAAAACCGGAAAGGTACGTTTCATCATGTTCGAAACTCTCAATTCGCTGATGGGCACGCTGGCGCTTTGCCCATCCTACGATTATTGTTACAAAGGTTTATATTTTTTGTAGGATGGGCAAAGCGTCAGCGTGCCCATCAATATTCTGCAAAAAGTATTGTTTAAATCTCTAAAAAGAAAACAGGTACGACATTTTAGCTCTGTTTTCTGTTGATGTTGTATCTGACCCTGTAAATGTCTGGCGTTTTGAAGCACTGACGCGAAGCGCCTTAGACCGGTCTCCGCCCGGATGATAGCTGCCGCGGCATTCATAGGCAGTATACTGGCTGTCATCAGAGATATCCCGGTATGTTTTCTTTGTATTGGCAGAGATGTCTGCTGACCAGAATTTCCCGGCGTCATAGCCAAGGTCTATTTTCCCACCGGCAGCTTTCTGTCGACCGGCGTCTCTTTCAATCAGGTTGCCGTCAAGGCGTAATGTGGAACGGAAAAGATGGTCGTTGGTGAATCTTTTTTTCCAGCCGAGGGATGTCCGAAGGGTGTGAATATCCTGATTTTCCATGCCGGCAGTCTTTTCGTTGATATCTGTAAAAATCCAGCTGAATCCATATTTCCAGCCTTTTTTCGGGCTGACATTAAAATCGGCCTGATGGATATTAAGGCGCTGATCAGCACCACGTCCGTGATTTCGTTTGAACTGATGTCTTAATCCAAAATCACCCCGTTTCAGCCAGTCAGGTCTTAAGGTCAGGTAAAAGACGCCATCGTCAGTCCGGCGGGTCCCGTCAAGTTTCCCATCGAGATTGTCACGACTCTCTTTTAGCGTAATTCTGATTTTTGCCTTTCTGCTTAACATAATGGTTGAGTCATTTTCGATTTTTTGATTGTCAGCAGATGCAGAAGCCGTAAAAGGTTTGAAGTCAGTCTCGACACGTTCATATTTAAAATTTGTTTTAAAATATCTCTTATGGGGTTTTGTCATCAGTTTGATGCGAATTGCACCGGCTGTATCGTCCTTGATATCGTCATCGGCATTTTCGTCACTGCTTGTAAAAGCAGCTTCACCACGGGTTGAGATATACCGGTTAAAACGCCAGTCCCAGGCAGTACCGATTGTTGCAGATTCAGACGGTGTCACGCTTGCACGCGTTGAATCGTCTGCAGCGCTGTTGTCGTAATCGGTCATAAAGGCGGATGAGAAGGTGATTTTTTTCCCTGTTCCAAAGAAATTTTCGTTGTGGATACCAGCAATATAGCGATCAAAGGCCTCTTCATCATCCGGTCCGTAGATATCTTCCCAGCTTGATTTCTGAATGCCGCCAAGAAAGCTTGCATTCCAGCCCTTTCTGGAATCACCCGATTTGTAATTGACTTTCGTTCCTTTTAATGAGGCACTCAAAACAAGTGGATTAAAGGAGGCTGCAACATCACCGAGTTCAACGCCGCCTTTTTTGTTTTTGTAATACCCGTTAAAATAGAGAAGGCGGGCATCTTTATCATCAATCGCTTCATCATCTGTTGCCCGGCCTCTTATATCAAAACCGGTTTTACCGTTCTCAAGCTTCCTGCTGACACCAACTGAGAGTTCCTGTCGCCACCGTGTATCTTTATCCACGGTATTATTATCCTTCCATTCAGCGATGGTTTCAGATCGGCCCCTTATTTTCCAAAGGCTTTTCTTTTTAGGTGTTTGTTTTTTTACAACAGGCTTTTCAGGTTGATTCTTAACGGGCTCCGGCTGAATAGTTACTGCTGTTTTAACTGGTTCTTCTTTCTTCAGTGTTTCAGTCGTATCAACACTGACAGTTTCCGGGATCTCTTTAACTTCTGAAGCCGCTTCCGTTACTTCTGCGACTGTTGTATCAGTTCCTGTTTCTTCCTCTTTACTTACTTCTTTTGTTTCAGCACCGGCATCTGCTGTAGTGCCTTCAATTGTGACAACCGGCTCAGTTGCTGTCTTTTCAGCAGCGTCAGCCTTTATCTCTTCAGCTGTTAAATGATTGGTACTGACGATAAACAGAAATAGTGTGACAGTTAAAACTGTGAATATAAACCTTTTCATTAACCCCTCTCCCCAACAACGTAAAACGGTATAACGTGTTATATTTTACGATCAGATTTTTCGGCTGATCGTTATTATCAGCTTTTATTGTCAGTCTCTTAAATAAGGGTTAAGAGACTGACTGACGATTAATCATCAATATGGCATTGCATCTTGTGTATTATTGCCTTCATTGCTTTCTTTAATCTGATTTCGTGTGTCAACTTCGGCGGATAGAGCATCGTAATCACTTCGTGTTTGCCTTTCGAATACTTCACCGGGGCCTAAATTGGGCACGGTAACAGAACCAGTAGGGCCGGAATCAACCTCCCACTGCAGATCTGTGCTTGCGCCTGTCTCGACGGGGCCGTTGTTTATAACAGTATAAGAAATTGTATAGTCAATATGAGTTTGGTAGTTGTTTCTAATAGAGAAAAAGGAAGTGATCTCAAGATCAGGCAGGCCCGGAGGTGATGTATTACACCTACCATCATACCAGTAACCACCATTTGCCATGCAGGCAGCTTCTTCCGAATCATAACAGGTGTTATTTAACCAGAATTTACCGTCTGCAGTACAGGCATCCTGTTCTTTCCCATGGCATGTGCCGCTTGCCCAGAATCCGCCTCCAGCTGAATTACAATTTGTTTCGTCGCAAAGAGTTAAATTGTTCTGATCACAGGTTAACGGAGGCGATGTATTGCACCGACCATCATACCAGTAATCACCGTTGGCAGTACAGGCAGCTTCCTCTGAATTCTGGTTACAGGTGTTATTATACCATTCTCCCCCCGCAGTGGCACAATTGGACTCTTCGCATAAATTCAGGTTATCTGCATTGCAGGCAGGTGTTACAGTCTGCGGTGTGGGATTACATCTGTTGTTATACCAGTATCCATAACCTGTTGTCTCGCAATTTATCTCGCTACATGTGCCAAGAGCGTCAGGGCCGCATTCTGCTTCAACCGGTGTTTTAACAACTTCTTTAATAGCACCTGAAATCGCAGGTGTTTCATCCCGCCATTCTTTAAGACTACCACCAAAAAGGGTATTTCCGGCTAGCTCAACTAAAAGATATTTTCCATTGACTTCGTCAAAAAGAAAACGTGAATATCCCTTTTGGTTACCCTGTCTGCCATCATCGATGTTTTCAAACCGTTTTTCCCATTTGACATACAGGAACTGTTTTACGTGGTCAGAGACAACTTTGTCGATCCAGTATTCAACCTCGTGAATATCATATTTTCGGATGTCACTATAAAGTGCATCGGTGAAGGTTATATAGTCCTGTCTGAATCTGTCATCAGAGACAAGATCAAGAAAATCCGAAGCGCTTTCATCCTCATAGGCCTGAATAAGCTTTTTAAAGACAGACTCAACCTTTGTTTTTCGTGTCTGGTCTTTAACAACGAGTTCGCGTTCAAACGCATTGTCTGCGTGAACAGAAGAAAATAAAAACAGAATTGCTGAAATGATCAGAAATAATTTCTGAATCCCCTTAAACATCATGAGTTCCCCCCAATACAACGGTAAAAAGCAAATAGCTATAATCTATATATTATTTTAGAACTGACTGATGTGTAAGCGGCATCAGTAATTCATTAATTAACAGGCAGTCATTTTTTTGTATGTGAAGTCTGTCACACATAGTCAAAAAAAGTACAGGTTGTTTTACAGCAACCTGCCAGCGACCACATTTTTATTCTTTAATGGTTTTAGAGTAAAAGCATTAAAAAAGTGTTCTCTATACAATACAAAAATCAAAAAGACAATCCTCTATACAATAGAGGATCTGACATTTTTCTGACAATTTTAATTATTGAATATTTTATGAGACTTGAAAATTGACGGCTGGAAGTCAAAAATGCTGAAAATAAAAGTGTTATGGTCTTATTTTCGAGCGATTTTTTAGCTGAATGATTCTGTTCACTTGACATTATTAAACCTAAAAGATAGTTGAATTATAATAACCTGGCTATATCGGGTTATTTATTTAAAATAACCCGTTTTACTATGACAAAATCAGGTGAACAATTCCCCAAGAGGAACCATATGATAACTAAAAAAGTTATACTGATTCTTTCACTTTTTTCTATTCTTTTTACAGGTAATTCATTTGCGGAAAGAGGGCTCATTGTAAAATTAAAAGCGAATGAGACAAATCAGTCTCCTGTTGTTGATGAAGTAGAATTATATGGCTCAAGCTATGCGCTTGTTATTGGCAATGATAAATACGAACAAGGCTGGCCGGCTCTTTCAAATGCAGTGTCAGATGCAAAAAAAGTGGCAAAAGCGTTGGAAGAAAAAGGATTCAATATTTCACTGGAAATAAATCTTAACTCTGAAGATCTTAAAAAAACATTTGAAGAATTTTTTATTTTGAAAGGAAAAAACCCACAAACACGATTGTTTGTCTGGTTTGCCGGGCATGGTCATACACTTCGTAATGAAGGTTTTTTGATTCCGGTTGATGCGCCTACTCCGGATAATAAAGCTAATTTCAGGCTGAAGTCCCTTTCAATGCGCCGTTTTGGCGAATTTGTCAGGTTGGCGGAATCGAAGCATACTCTCGCGATTTTTGATTCATGTTTTTCCGGTACTATTTTTGAGTCACAGCGCTCTCTACCACCTGCGGCTGTGACGCGTGCAACCACTCTGCCTGTACGCCAGTTTATTTCATCAGGAGATGCAAATCAAACTGTGTCAGATAATGGTAAATTCAGAAAGCTGTTTATTCGTGCAATCTCAGGAGAAGAACGAGCTGATGCAAATGGCGATGGCTATCTCACAGGCAGTGAACTCGGTTTATTTTTGACAGACAGAGTCACGAATCTTACCAGGGCACAGCAAACGCCCCGCTATGGTAAACTTCGTGATGAAGACTATGATCGTGGGGATTTTGTATTCAGTGTAAACTCCGAAAATATGTCAGATGATATTGCTAAAAAAAGAGATGTCTCAGATACGATTCCTGCATGGTTTTCATATCCTCCCCAGTATCCCGGGAAAAAGACAGTTGTTGCCTCGTCAGCCAACGAAGAAGGGGCGGTTATTTTTGCCCTAACAAAATTTTTACAAACAAAAAGACGTCTTAAGCAGTTTCAGAAAGAGTTAGGCATTAATAACAGCGCAACCGATAAGTTTGTTTACGTAAAAAACATTACCCCGGGTATCAGTATTAAAAATATGTTTAAAAAAGAATATATAGTGCGAACTAATACGACGGAATGGATTTATGTAATGAAATGCCAGTTTAAAAGGAACTCTGAAAACCGGGAAGTCAGGCTGCTGGTTGAGGAAAGCTCTGATGAATCTGAGCAGATAATTGAAACGTTTGAAATTGTAAGTGAAGGTGCCGGTTATAAGCATTTTACGAATGAATTGATAAGTGCCGGGTTTATTATTAAGACACAAAAAGTTGTGTTTGGTGATTCATCAAGATGGTATGTCATGCTGACAAACACCCCGTTAAAAAGGTCGATTGCGGATGTCATTCATTTGCCACCTGAAAAGCAGGTTGATAAAACATTACCCGTAAAAAAAGAACTGAATTTACCCGATTTTTTATATAAGCTACCTCAAAAAAAAGGGTACTTATATGCAATCGGTATTTCAGATAAACTGGATTCCAACAAAAAAGCAATCGAACAGGCCAGGGAAAGAGCAAGGCTTATGATGTCTCTTTCATTGTCATTCAATAAAAATTTACCATCAAAATTAACAGCGCTACGGAAATTTTTTTATGAAGAGACTGGAGACAATGAAATAAAACAATCCTATGACAAGGTATATACTGTTGCATTGAAATTGAGACAACGCTCAATAATATCTAATAGTTCCGTTACGTTTGTCAGGCAGGAAATTATTGGGGACGGTATTGCTGTTGCTTTGGCTGAAATATCATTACAAAAAGAGATAAATTTTATTAAAAAAGAAAAAAAAGCCGGTGTGCTGGTAAATCTTTTTTTTGAGACGATTAATTCTGCGGATAAAATTATCAGTGATTCAGATTTATCCATAGCAATCTCCTCGAGAACCGCAAAAAATAAAAAAAAGTTTTTTTCAGAAATAACAAATGGAAAAATGAGCGGGGTGCTTATGGAGGCGGAGTATAAGTATGACATTACTAAACACACTGAATTAACGATATCATCTTTGTTCTTAACGCCGTCCAAAATAAAAAAAGTACCATTTAAAAATTTATCTGAATTAGCGACAGCCTATTATTTAATCTGGGTGTCCAATCTCATTGATTTGACATTTACACATTTGGATAGTGAAAAATTGCCCGTCACTTATGATGAAATTCTCACTTTTTTTAATAGTCTACCAAAAGATTTAAACAGTAAAACCAGGCTCGGTGAAACTAAGAACAATAATTTCATAAAGCACTTTACCGAAACTATCAGTAGCAGTGATATTAGTCGTGTTAGTACTTTCAACTCAAAAGAAAATTTTTTATCAGATTCTGCTGAATCTGATATTCATTTAGTTGCTGACTCAATTTCAATTGAAAAAACGGTGGATGACTATCAGCTCTCTTTTGAGTTATTGCCTGTGAAAAATGAAGGAGACCTATCGTTTAAATTTGTTGATTCAGATGATTAAAAAAAATGGCGTGTACTAACTTCTGATTGCTAAGGTTCCCGAACTCGTAAACAGTTTCTATTTTGTTATATCGGACTTGATCCGATACTCATTATTAGCTGAAATAACAGGGTTCCGGGACAAGTCGGAATGGCAGAAACGGGGGAATCCGACTTTTTACGAAGCCGTCAAGGTTGGTGCCTTAGTTTTTGCGCTAAAATGACAGAACCGGATACAGATAGCGTTTATTTAATTATCCCAGATACTCTCAACAATTTCTTCGATTTCATCCGCAAAGAACCCTTCTACCCTTAACGTCTCCTTATATTTTTTAATAAGGCGTGTTGCGGCAATATTACTTTCGTGAATACTCTTTAACTGGTAAAGATTCTTCAGAAGTTCAATATTACCTGAGTCCGCGGTGATCATTTTTTCCATAAGTGCCATGTCCACGGGAAGGCAATCCGGGGACGCCAGCATGATTTTGCTCCAGGTTCCGGCGCAGTCATTAAATAGGGGCTGCAGGATATATTCTTTAAATTTATGAGCGTTCTGATCCAGAATAACGCCCGGTAAAAAGGTACTGCCGCTGAAAAGCGTAAATGCCCGCCTGAATTCATTTTCCGCCTGCCTGAATTCTTTTGCATTTGCATGCTGCAGACCTTGCTTGGCGTAGGTGATAAATTCGTCAATATCAATGATTGTATTATCAAGAAAGAGCTGTTCTTTTTTTAGATTAAAATAACAATTGACGGGCTGAGGGGCGAGGGCACCTTTCAGTACTTTCCGCAGACGTGAGAGCATAGTGTCAAAACTGGCCCGCCCTTTGGTGGCTGATTTTTCCGGCCAGAAGGTGGTCTGAATATCATCAACATTCAGATAACCGTGCTGCGAAGAAATCAGCATAGCCAGTAGTTTGAGCTGAGATGCAGTAAAATCTTTCGCTGTTAGAACCATCTCGCCGTTTTTTTCAAAGCATAATTCCCCCAGTGTTTTGATTTTAAGAAGCGGAACCATCATTCCTTCATCGGTGACGCTGATATTGAGACGTTTCATGGCCAGTTGTTTTACAAAATCCGGTTGAATATTGAGTTTAAGGGCCGCCTCAAGTATCTGTTTCAGAAGCGCAGGGGTTAATGACACCAGGTGGGTGTAGTTATGCTTTTTCATCAGGTCGGTAAATGTTTCAATATCCTCCCTGTCAACGCGGTTTCTGCTAAGGTTTAAACCTATGTAGTGTGCTAATGCTGCCCCCTGACGTTCGGGCACGCCACCAAGCGTTTTGGCCGTTTTAATTGTATTTTTTAATATGGATTCAGCCTGTTTTGTATGTCCTGACACTGCCAGGGCACCGCCTGCAATAGCCCCTGTATGTGTGATAAAAAAGGGTGATCCGGCCTGAATCCGGGATTGGATGGCTTCAATTGCAGCTTCTTTTGCATTCTCTGTGTCACCGGAAAGTGCATCCGCCAGCGCTTTGAAATGGAGAAACTGAGATCTGAAATGGGGTGCCTGGGCGGCATCGGGCAGATCAAGGGCCTCGTCTGCAAGTTTTTGGGTCGCATTGTAATCGCCTTCAGCAAGTTTCATGTCGAGATCCCACAGCATAATAAACGGCCGGAGAATACTTTTTACAGCCAGGTTGTTTTCAATTGTTTTCAGTAAATGATCCCTTATGGCTCTGTAGGTAAAAAAATCGCCTTTTAATTCAAGATACATAAGCCAGGCCAGATTTATCAGGAGGATGTTATGGGTGCTGATTCTACCGGAAGTAGTCATTTTGCTGAGTGTTTCCAGTTCTGAAGCAAAGCGTTTCAGGTCTCCGGCAAAGGCAAACTGGTAGCAGAGAATAATACGGATCATGGCCGTATAGTTGTCAAATTTGTTTTCAACCGAAATATCAAGGGCATTTCTTGAGTATTGTTCCCCATGAAGAAAATCGCTTTTAAAGACAGTATACCCGCAGGCAAGACAATACAGGGAACTTATTTTAACCTGAACAGGCAGGGATTCAGCGAGTTCATCATAGAGCGTTTCTGCAATGGGCAGATATTTTTCGCCTTCACTGAACATGGAGTCGATCCATGTGTGGAAGTGGATAAGTTGAGAGCAGACTATCAACAACCCTGCTTTGTCATCTTCTTTTGTGAAAAGAATCTCAGCTTTTTTAAAAAACCTGAGCGCTTCCGGCGGATTCTGGTCAACGATGGCGAGTCCGAAAAAACAGGATAGCCAGCCATAGTTAAGAAGCTTTTCTTCGGGAACCGCCTGCAGTGCTTTCAGCAGGCGTGAACCGCAATTATTTGCATAGAGTTCAATGCCGGATTTCTTTACAGCCTGATCTGCGGCTGCGTAATTGTTTGCTTTGATATAATAAATAATACCGTTTTCGGGCTGATTCTTTGTATAGTACCAGTCAGCAGCTGCGTTATAAAGCTCTGAAATTTCAATTTCCCCGGACTGCGCTATGACATACTCAGTTAAACACTCCTGAAACAGATGGTGAAATACGACCTCGGTCCTGTCAGGGCCTGTATAGCGTGTGAAATAGTTTCTGGTGATAAGGTTATCGAGTATGTTTAATATTTCAGGGTTGCCGGATAACGGTTCTGCCAGGTCAATAGGGATAGTCTTTAGGAACGATAGCCTGGAAAGCCCTGTAATCTCGTCTTCAGAAAGATGCTGTAGAATTTCAGCTTTGAAGTATACTTTGAGGTTTACCTTGTCTGGTTTTTTGTCCGGAAGTGCCAGGGGCAGACGGGCAGACTTTAGAATTGAATGAGCCTTTGTCAAAACCCCCATCGTCCAGCCTTCAGTAATCCGGTGCAATTGTTTTATCAAATCACGGGAAACCGGAATATCGGTCATTTCATTAAAAAATTCAGCAATTTCACTTTTTGTCATTGCCAGATCGGTGTCTGTAAAGACAACGCTTATGTCAGACGTCTTTGTACCGGGGAGAATGTTGTCAACCGGGCTTCTTGAAATAAGAATAAAGTGGAGATCGTTAATACCGCTGTTGATTAATGCATCAATGATTATTCCGGCCGGGCTCCCCTCTTCAAGTTTATAGAGATCATCAAAAATGATATAATGAGGTCCATTAATATAAGCACTTAATGCATCATTAAGTATATCTGAATAAAGATGGCAGTCACCGGATGTGATTTCGTTCTTTTCAATCATATCGGCAAGAAGGCGTGAATGAAAACCTGAAAAGGAAGTAGACAGACCTTCATAGAGATTTTTTAATAAACAGAGCCCGTCACTGTCTTCCGTATCTATTTGATACCATACAAAGGGGGCTTTAACTTCATTCAGGTACTGGGCTGCAAGTGTCGATTTTCCCTGTCCGGCCTGGGCTTCAATATATTGAATATTTTTTTTTAATGTGCCAGTGGTTTTGAACTGGTGGAGCAGTCGCTGTCTGTCGAAATGAATCCGGCTGTTTATCACAGGCGGGGTGTGCTTATTCGATCTTAAAATCAAGACGACCTCAAAAAAATCAGGTTAAATAATAAACGTTACCATAAATTATACAGCTGACAAAGCTAAATCATATCAGCTGTATTTTTAAATTATCATTGATAAATAAGGATTTAACCACATTGAAATGATACAGCTTATATTAATAAGCGGATGTAAAATATAATAATACTATCAGGCCCTTTGTTGAAAGGGTACAAATTGGTTGCAATGATGCATGAACAGACTGGTCAGCTCAGATACAGTATATCAATTAATTCAAATAGTTTTTCTCTGGCTTCTCTGAAATCTTCTAAAAGTGGGACTGCTTCTTCATTTTTTCCACGGGCACACAACGCTACCGTCTCTTTTGCAACTGCGTGAACTTTCTCATGCCAGATGTTCATTTCTTTGTAGGCATCAATATTGGCGAATACTTTACCGGGGCCAAAATACCATTTCCCAAGTTCACACTCTGTGTGAGAGGTTACCTCTTCGGGCTGCATAGTTTTAACACCACGAATAACAGCCTCCAGAGCAGTACGCCAGGCAAGATGGGCAACTTTTATTTTTCCAATATTGAATTTTTTGTCTCCAACATGGAACCGGCTTGCCAGTTCTTCTAAAGCGTCAGACTGTTCATTCATTTCTCTTTTCGTTTGTGATACGCATGCCGTTAAACAGATGGTACCTTTCAATATAGTATTTCAACTGAGTATTTATATTCTCTATGGCTCCGGCAGAGTCAGCAGAATTAAAGATATGGGTTACAGAGTCCATGCGGGACCAGTGTTCAATATCCACTTTGTTACGCGCCATCCACTGGTTAATTTTTGCAGCCATAGTGTCAGACAGCGTCATAATTGAATTAGAAACCATTGCTTCGAGCGTCTGCCGTGAGCTGAAATATGAAATTGCTATTGATGTCATAAATCCTGTAATCATAATAATTGTTAAAGGAATAAGCAGTTTTGCTTTAAGCCGTAGTCTCATGACGTCCCCTCTCTTTGTTTTTATCGGATGTTCTCCGAAGCATGAATGAGGTTCCCCCATCATTTACGAAGGCCATCTTTATTGGGTTGCGAATGTCAAATACTTATAAAAAAAGGCAATAAATCAACAGTAATATAAGATGTTTAAGCTGGTTAGATAATCGGCGCTAATTTTGAAACATGAAATTTAATAATATCATAAAACAGAAATGCGAGGAAGCCAAAATCCTCCTCTGTGACTATTCATCTTGACAATTATATTAAATCACAATATATCAATATTGTGATTTAATAAAAGGGGCGTTACAAATGCAACGATTTGCAGAGTTAATGAAAACGGCAGGCGATGAAACGAGACTTAGAATTATCCGCCTTGTGAAGCAGTATCCACTGAATGTAAGCGAACTCACAGAAATTCTGGGGTTTGCCCAATCCGGGGTATCCCGACACCTTGGGCAGCTGAAAAAAGCAGGGCTGATTCTGGAACAGCGCGAAGGAATGTGTAATTTTTATTATCCTGTCAGCCTGAATGAAGGTGATGAAGAGGTCGCAGCCTTTTTTACATATCTTAATGCCCGGCTAAAACCGGCAGAGAATGATTCTGATCATATTAAGTTGATGGAAATAATTAAACGAAGAGAAGCGGGAACACGGGGCCTGAATGAAAGGCTTCTGGAACCGGGGCAGTCCTGGCAGGTCTGGTCCAGAACCCTTGCTGCCCTTTTGCCGGAATGCACAGTCGCGGACTTTGGATGCGGCGACGGTATTTTGAGTGTTGAAATGGCCCGGTTTGCTTCCTTTGTCTATAGTATTGATAACAACTCAAAGGCGATCGCCCAGACGGAGAAACTGATTGCCCGTTCCGGCGTCGGCAATATTTCTCTTCTTGAAGAGTCGCTTGAGAAGACATCAATCGATGCCGAGAGTATTGATATTGTCTTTTTTTCACAGTCACTTCATCATCTTGAAGATCCCGTCAAGGGGCTGGCTGAAGCGGCGAGAGTCCTTGTCAAAGGCGGGAGAGTTCTGATCATGGAGCTTGCAGAACATACAGAAGACTGGGTCCGTGAAAAACTGGGCCATCTTCATCAGGGTTTCAGTATGTCAACCCTTCAAAAGTCTGTTAAGCAGGCAGGGCTGGACATTACATATTCTGAGAAAATCAACAGCGGTGAAAAAGATACATTTCAGGTGATTTTGATGTGTGGGGTGAAAAGCCGAGCTTAGGTTTCAGGTTTCGGGTATCAGGTGTCAGCCAATGAATTCGCTGACGCTCAATCTGTTTTTATATAAAAGACAGAGCCAGGTGATTCCATGGCTGAAACCTGCTTTTCTACTACACCACCAGTGCGTCTTTCAGCAGTGATACAATAAATGAGGTACAAAATGGATAAAAAACAACGATTTAAAACAGTATTAAATGATAAAATATTTGTTCTTGACGGGGCAATGGGGACGATGCTTCAGAGGCTTGAGCTTTCGCCGGTCGATTTTGGGGGGGAAGCCTTTCAGATGCTGAGTGATATTTTATCCCTGTCAAAACCTGAAGCAATCAAAAATATTCACCTCGAATATCTGAAAGCGGGGGCTGATGGGATTGAAACAAATACATTTGGTGCTTCTGCCTTAAGGCTAATGGAATATGATTTTAAAGAGATTGATTCACGATTTTTTGATGAGACGCCTTTTAATTTTGATATTCAGAATGCAACCTATGATGAGATTGTTAGAAATCTTAATATCGCATCCTGTAAAATTGCGCGAGAAGCGATAGAGGTCTATAAAAAGCATATCGATTATGATGGTCGGGAACTTTTTGTGACAGGCTCTGTTGGCCCGTCTAATTATGTCCTTTCGCCCACTGAGGCTGATCTTAAGAAAGGGACCTGGGAGCAGGTTGAGGCTAATTTTTTTAAGCAGGTAAAGGCGCTGATTGATGGCGGGGCAGATATTATTCTCTTTGAGACCCAGCAGGATATTCTGGAAGTAAAAGCGGCCGTTGCCGGGGCGCACCGGGCGATGGTAGTTTGTGAAACAAAATTGCCTGTAATGGTTCAGGTGACTGTGAATGAATTTAGCAGAATGCAGATTTTTAATACGGATATTGCTGCGGCATTAACGACTGCCTGCGGTATCGGGATCGATGCATTTGGTATAAATTGTTCGATCGGGCCGGATTTGATGGCGCCGACTATAAAAAAACTTTCTGAATTTTCGGAACTGCCGATATCGGTTCTGCCAAATGCAGGGCTTCCGTATTCGGAAAACGGTATCACCGTTTACAGGCAAAGCCCGGAAGATCTTGCAGGACATATCAAGGCTTTTGTCAAAGATTATGGCATTAACATTGCTGGTGGTTGCTGCGGAACGACGCCTGATCATATCCGTAAAATATGTGATGCGGTAAACGGTCTCAAGCCTCAACCAAAGGCGAAACAGGCTAAAGTCTATATTTCCGGGCCTCAGAATGCGGTTGCAGTTGATGGCAGTGAAAGCCTGATCAGAATAGGTGAAAGGCTCAATGTACGGGGATCTAAAAAAGTTCGTGATGCTGTTGAGTCAGATGGTCCCATTCAATTTAACACCCTTGAAGAGGTTGTAAGAGAACAGATTGAAGATTATGGAACGCCGGTTATTGATATCTGTATGGATTCTTCCGTTGTTGAAACAAAGGTGGTGTTATCGGATGTGATTAAATCCGTGACGGCCGATTTTACAGGGGCGCTCTGTATTGACTCCTTTGATCCTGAAGCTCTTGAGGAGGCTGTTAAAGTCTATCCGGGAAGACCGCTTATAAACTCAATCACAATGGAGAATCATGCACCGGGAAAGAGCAAGGCGGATCATATTCTTGAACTGACGGCGTTTCATTCTCCCCTTTATATTGGCCTTGCGGCAGATGACAGTGGCCCGGCTCAGACACGGGAAGACAAGCTTACGATTGCAGGACAACTTGTTGATGCCTGCAGGAGACACAATATCCCGGCATCGCAATTGTTGATTGATATCAATGCCTTTCCCATCGGGTCGGAATCATCAGAGACAATGAATTTCGCACTGGAGTCTCTTGAATCGATACCGATGATAAAAAAACTTGCAAACGGGATTAAGACGACTATCGGTGTTAGTAATTTGACCAATGGCCTTGCCAAAAAGCCCTATATGAGACTGGTACTGACCTCAGTATTTCTTGATGAGGGCCGGAAAAGGGGGTTAGATGCAGCGATCGTAAATCCGAATCATTATGCACCTGTATCCGGGATTGACAGGTTTGATTATGCGCTTGCGCTAAAAATTATTTTTGAAAAAGATATGGATGCCTATGCTGAATTAGAGGCTGTTGCTGAACAGAAACAGGGGAAAAGAAAAGTTGTTAAAAAGAGATATGACGATCTGACACCTGCGGTCTCTGTCTGTGAGAAGATAAAGGATGGGGTTAAGCATAAGGAAGACGGCTTAGTCTGGTTTGGTGACAGGCAGTTTAGGTATACAGATACCATTGTCATTGATGCCGCAAAGGCCCTTGAATCGATTAGACCTGTCGATTTTATTAATCAATACCTGATGACGGCAATGGCGGAACTGGGAGACAGATTTGCTGCCGGTGAAGTATCGCTGCCTCATCTTTTAAAATCGGCAGACGTGATGAAGCAGGTGATGAGGTTTATTGAATCGGTTATCGGTAATTCAAACGATCTGGAAAAGACTCACAGAGGCACTATTGTGATTGGGACCGTTTATCAGGATGTTCATAGTATTGGTAAGGATTTAACAAAAACGCTTCTGGAGAATTACGGATACCGGGTTATTGACCTTGGTGTTCAGGTACCGTTGATCGACTTTATCCAGACCGCTAAAAAAGAGAAGGCTGATGTTATTGGTATGAGTTCGCTTCTGGTTCAGACGGCGAATCATATGATTACTGTTGCTGCGATGATGGAAAAAGAAGAACTCGATATTCCGGTTTTAATCGGTGGTGCTCCGGTAAATAACCGGCATGCTGCTTATGTCGCTTTTGGCGGAAAAAAAGATCCGGAAAAACTGAAGAAAGATGTCTTTTACTGTTCTTCAGCAATGAGCTGTATCAACATTCTTGAAAATCTGTTTTCAGAAAACCGTGATGCGTATATTCAGAAAAACGGAGCACAGCTAAAGGCGGCTTATTTTGCAGCAGCCGAAAAATCCGGAAAAAAGGCATCAAAAGGCGTATCGGCAAAAAAGATAGATTTCAGCAAGTATTGTGTACCGGATTGTAACACCGGTATTTCAGACTTTTTACCGGAGATTGAGGATATAAACATTAACAGGAAAGCACTACAGTCACTGAACTGGAAAGCCGGTGGTTCTTTGTTCAGAGAGAAAGCTGGTTTGTCTGAAAAAGAATCAGATAACCTGATTGATCACTGGATAACCGAGGCTGGCAAGCATTCCTGGATTACCCCGAAGGGCCGGACAGGTCTTTTTAAGTGCAATAGTGACGGTAATGCTCTGATTATTTATGATCCTGAGGATGACCGGAAAGAAATTGCGCGGCTTGATTTTGAGACGATTCAAAATAATAGCCAGACGAAGCCCGAAAGTATTGCCCGGTATTTTTTACCAAAGGAATCCGGGAAAAAAGATATTATAGGATTCCAGATAGCAACAGCAGGAAAGGGTTCAACCCGTTCTGTTGAGATGTTCAATGATGCCGGTGATTCAGAATCAGCGCATCTGCTGTATGGACTTGCCAACAGAGTTGCCGAGGATTTTGCCGGCATGCTGCATTCTGAGCTTAAGGATAAAACAGATGCATGCGGGAAGTCCGGACGGCGATACAGTCCCGGTTATCCCGGTTTGAGTATTGAGAATAATAGGACTATTCATGCAATGTTGAATGCCGATGATCTTGGGATAACGCTCACTGAGGCGAGTGGCTTTTTACCTATGAGCACAACAGCAGCAATTGTCTGCTTTCACCCGGATGCTGTATACGTATAATTGTCTGCTGCATAAGATTAATTGACAATATATTGTCGATTATGATATATTAACTATTATTAACGACAATATATTGGTAGTTAAATATGGACATTTCACTTAATACACCTGATGATACAGCAATAACACTTTCAAAGCGGATAAAAGCACTGCGACTTTTAAAGAAATGGAAACGATCAACACTTGCAAAGAAGTCGGGGGTAACTGAAGCATCATTAAGACGTTTTGAACAGACAGGAAAGGTGTCACTGGATAATTTTTTGAAGCTTGCGTTTACCCTTGGCAGACTTGATGAGGCAAATGAGATTCTTAAAGCACCTGTTGCGCAATCAATCAGTGATCTGGAAAAACAGGAAAAGCGAACACCAAAGCGAGGCACTCTTTGAAGAAACTCACTGTTTTTTTGAACAAAAGGCCTGAGGAAAAAAGAGTTGTCGGCCAGTTGGCGTTGTCAAATAATAGAATTTATTTTGAGTATGATGCCTCTTTTTTATTAAACCCGATATGGCTGTCGCCTTTTAAACTACCACCTGAAACGGGGTTGAAAGAAAATCCGGATAAATCTTTAGGCCATTTGTTCGGACTCTTTAATGACTCTTTACCGGATGGGTGGGGCTTGCTCTTAATGGACAGGTTTTTAAGGAAAAAAGGTGTTGATGTTTCTAAACTTACCAGTATCGACCGTCTGGCTTTTTTTGGTGCTTCCACTATGGGTGCTTTGACTTATGAACCTGTTTTTGATTATGAAAAAGAGGTTGTTGCGTTTGATCTCCATGATCTTTCTATGCAGTCACGGAAGATAATGATTGGTGAAACTGAAACCGTTCTGCCACAACTGATGCGGGCAGGGGGCAGTCCGGGGGGGGCAAGACCCAAAGTGCTTGCCGGAGTCTGTGGTAGTAAAATCATTTCAGGGGAAGAAAATTTACCGGATGAATTTCAACACTGGATAATAAAGTTTGGCTCTGAAAATGATTTTAATGATTCCGGGGCTGTTGAATATGCCTATTCAATAATGGCCCGCAATGCTGGCATAGACATGACAGAAACAAGGTTGTTTAAAACAAACGAGGGCGATCGTTTTTTTGGGATCAGGCGGTTTGACAGAGATAATAACAGGCGCTTTCATGTTCATACCTTTGGAAATATGATTCATGCCGATTTTAGAATTCCCTCAACTGATTATTCAGACTTTTT